>APMI01000140.1_pt1 | contig 233767 bp, 203 predicted proteins | sample 667938 | NCBI WGS metagenome assembly APMI01 (sample SAMN01084076, study PRJNA167559) | wastewater metagenome | biome: Wastewater | place: Denmark: Ejby Moelle, Odense | collected 2011-11-28
TGACTGGTAGAATTCCATGCGCCAAATATATAAGTACTTACATAATTTTCCAAAACGTAAATTCAGTCACTAAATAACCAGCCCGATATGCCATGGCAAGTTCTTATATTTACCTGTCTTAATACTCTAACAAATACATTCAAATGAAGAAACTTTTTTTCCTGGCAGTTTGCTTATTCACCATCCAGCTTTGTATTGCTCAACACATTGAATTACTCGACAGCAGTCAGAACTGCTCCTTTCGTGGATTAAGTGTTGTAAATGATCATGTGCTTTGGGTAAGCGGAAGCAATGGAACTGTCGGACTTTCAACCGATGCCGGCAAAACATTCAGCTGGATGAAAGTAAAAGGATTTGAAAAAACAGATTTCAGAGATATTGAAGCATTTGATGCAAAGACAGCGATAATTATGGGCATTGATACACCGGCCGTTTTACTGAAAACAACTGACGGCGGAAAGAACTGGAAAAAAGTTATGGAAGATAAACGTCCCGGAATGTTTCTCGATGCAATGGAATTCTGGAATGAGATGAGTGGCATTGTGATTGGTGATCCCATCAATGGAAAAATTTACATAGCCCGTACGTTTGATGGTGGCGAAACATGGCGTGGATTACCCGAGGAATATTATCCTGTTGCCGATAAGGGCGAAGCCATGTTTGCATCCAGCGGAACCAATGTTCGCAAACTTGCAAAAGATGAGGCCTGCTTCATTACCGGAGGTGTACGTTCAAGATTATTCATCAGGGATAAAAAGATTGATTTGCCCATTCTCCAGGGCAAAGAAACAACCGGGGCAAATTCAATAGCAGTATTTGATCGCAAACATTTTGTAATTGTTGGCGGCGATTTTACCAATGCTGCATCGTCAGAAAAAAATTGTATTCTTTCAAGCGATGGTGGTTCAAGTTTCTCCACACCTGCTACTCCACCAGCAGGTTACAGAAGCTGCGTTGAATATATTACTAAAAAAACATTGATTACCTGTGGAATAACCGGAGCTGATTACAGCATTGACGGCGGAAACAACTGGAAATTGATTTCTTCAACAGGTTTTCATGTTGTACGTAAAGCCAAAAAAGGTAAATCAGTTTTTTTTGCAGGAGCAAAAGGAAAAATCGGGAAACTTGTTTTGTAACTGTCCGTTTTTCTCAATGAAATACGCTGACTTTTGTCATACCCGTTTCTGATGACAGGCATGGAGGAAAATGTCATATAAAAGTAATTTTACATCGAAAATTTCTGCTATGCACATCAAGATAAATGCTGATATCACACTGAGGGAAATCAAAAATATTTTTTCGGCGCATTATCCCAATCTAAAGCTTGCGTTTTACAAAACGCCACATGAAATTTTTGAAGCTTCAGATGAATGCAACCGCTACCCATGTGATATTAAACTGAGAGAACTGAAGGATGGGCCACTTGAAGGAATTATCAATATTCAACCCAAAGAAAAAATTGCTGATTTAGAAAGAGATTTCCAGGTACGTTTTGGTTTGCCAGCACAGGTTTTAGTAAAAGAGCATGGTTTATGGACGCAAACAACAGGTATGGATAGTTTTACATTAAGAGAAGCCAACGAACTCAGTAAAAATGATTCAGATGAATTCCTGGTAGAAGATTATGATGAGGGTTTTGACGAAGAAATGGAATAACTTTTTTTGTTTTCACATTAACATAAAAGACCGGGCTCTGTAAAAACAGGCCCGGTTGGTTTTTCGGGATCTTCCTTTCACTTTTTATTTCTGTAGCAAGATGTTTGGCAACTTTATTTCATTATTGCCAACAACGATGTTTTTAATTGTTGTATCACGATAGCCATTTGCAGTTGCATCGATAAACAAATCAACTGTACCGGCTTTGATGCCACGTATTTTAAATTCGCCTTCATTTCCGGGAATTGCAAGCAACGTTTGACTTGCTGATTTCATTGTTACAATTGCAGCTGCTTCTTTTGGAAGAATTCTTCCTTCAATTCGTCCGTCATGTTCATCAGAGAAAGTGCGGATATGAGGCAACAATTCAAACTGGCCGTTATTATTGAGAATAATTGAACCGGCTGCATCAAAGTCAAGATTGATCTTCATGTTAGCTGCATTCATTTCTGAAATATCATCCACATTAATGATAACAACTGCATCTTTCAATGCTAAAGGAACGTTTGCTCCATTTACAACAACTGAATTACTCGTTCCAAGTGTGAGTCGTACTTTTTTAATTTCACCCTGCGAAACAAAACCAGACGCAAACAACGTGTCAATACCATTGCGGAAATTGAGAATATTGTAAACACCCGGACGAATATTCAATGTTTCCCACGACTCATGCTCAGTACCAGTGCTGTCTTTCACTTCAATTTTTAATTCCACTTTTTGAATATCAATATTCACCTGTTCAAAGGTTACAGGATTATCGGTTAAGTAAACACTCACTTTTTGTTTACCACCAATACCTGAGTTTTCTTTTTTGCATGAGAGAAGCAGAAAAGTAATCAGTACTGTAACTGCAAATAAAATTTTAGCTGTCGTTTTCATCTGTTTATTTTTTTTTAATCAGGAATTGAATAACAACTCAAAAGTAGAAGTGCACTTATTTGCAGGAAAGTGAATAAGACTGAGCAGGTAAACTCAGTAACCGAACCGGAAGGAATAAAAACTGACAGGCTAACTTATTATTTCTTAAACATGAAATAAACAGCACCAAGGAGAAAAACAAAACTTACAATATATTTCCAGTGAAATGGTTCACGCAGGTAAGCAACAGCAAACACACCAAACACAACAAGTGTAATAACTTCCTGGATCATTTTTAAATGAAATGCATTTAATCCACTCTGATAACCTAAGCGGTTTGCCGGCACCATGAGGCAATATTCAAATAATGCAATGAGCCAGCTAATGAGTACAACTTTCCACAATGCAACATTCTGGTGACGCAGATGACCGTACCATGCAATGGTCATAAATACATTGGAAAATAAAAGCAGGAGAATAGTTCTCAGCATTGGCTATCAGTTTTCTGAACGTTTGCCTGCAAGCAGGAACAGAACGGCCATACGAACTGCCACGCCATTTTCAACCTGCTGCAAAATGATTGATTGTTTACTATCAGCAACATCACTGTCTAATTCAACACCACGGTTAATTGGACCGGGATGCATAATCACAATTTCCTTTTGTAAAGAATCGAGCAGGCGGCGGTTAATACCAAACGCCAGGTTATATTCACGAAGAGATGAGAACAACGGTTGATTCATTCGTTCAAGCTGAATGCGTAGCACATTGGCTACATCGCACCAACGTAATGTTTCTTCAATGTTGTAAGAAACATTTACACCAAATGATTGCTGAAGATATTTTGGAATAAGTGTGGGGGGGCCGGCAACTGTTACTTCGGCTCCCATTTTCTTCAGCAGATAAATATTACTCAATGCAACACGACTGTGCATGATATCGCCCAGTATGGCAATTTTCTTTCCTTCAAGTGTACCCAGCTTTTCACGAATAGAAAAAGCATCCAGCAATGCCTGTGTGGGATGTTCATTAATTCCATCGCCGGCATTTACAATAGCAGCAGGAATGTGTTTGGCAAGAAAATGCGGAGCACCACTTGCACTATGGCGCATCACCACCATATCCACTTTCATGCTTAAAATATTGTTCACTGTATCCAGCAGCGTTTCTCCTTTTGCGGCTGATGATCCTGAAGCTGTAAAATTGATTGTATCGGCACTCAAACGTTTTTCAGCCAGTTCAAAAGAGATTCTTGTACGTGTTGAATTTTCGTAAAATAAATTCACAATGGTTACATCACGCAGAGAAGGCACTTTCTTGATGGGACGCTGTAATACATCCTTGAACTGAACAGCTGTGTCGAGAATGAGTTGTATGTCCTGTGGAGTAAGGTCTTTAATGCCGAGTAAATGTCGAGTGGATAGTTGCATTAAAAAGCAAAGATAAAGGGTTCACTAATACAACACAACTTCTGGTTTTTGCCAGTCTACAGTTACTTTCTGGCTGAGGATGGAGTCGATTGCCTTACCTGTGTAATCGGGCTGAATGGGTAACTGGCGGTTAAACCGGCGGTCGATCAGCACCAGCAATTCAACCTTGGCCGGGCGGCCAAAGTCAACTAAAGCATCCATGGCAGCACGGATGGTGCGGCCTGTGTAAAGCACGTCATCAATCAACACTACATTTTTATTTTCAATGCTGAAGTCGATGGTGGTTTGGTTGGCAACATGTATCCCCTTGTGAGCATCATCACGGTAAAAAGTAATATCCAGTTTACCGTAAGAAAGTTTTTTTTCAGGGTAATGGCTTTGAATTTCAGCCACAATCCTGTCGGCAAGGAAATAACCTCTTGGCTGTAATCCTACAAACACAGTATCATTAAAGGGAAAATGATTTTCAATAACCTGGTGACTGAGGCGCTGTATGGTAAGGAGCAATTGCTCGTTTGATAAAATCGTTTTCATTGCAATGTTTTAAATGTTGTTCCGGCACAAACAAAATTCCGTTGCTTCACAGTATAAAAATAGAACAGTTCTCTAAACTTTCCGAAACGATTTAAAACAAAGGGAGCTGCACCTGCGGTGCAGCTCCCTACTGCTGTTTCTATTTGTAATGATGTTTGATAAGATAAAACAATCCTACCTGGAAATTCTGATTGTAAAGATCTCTTGATCCACCTTCATTAATACGGGTAATTCCCTGTATATAACGGGCATCAACACCCAGCCCGGATTTACCTACATAACTGGCACCGAATGTCCATCCAAAATCAGCTGGTTTAAAAGCATCTTTTGCTTCTGTTTTTACATCGTTCTGAACATAATTGGCTGCAGCCAGTAAACCAAGCTGCGGACCGGTTTGCAACCGGAATCCTTTATTAAACATATACTGAACCTGCACAGGAATATTTATGTAATGAAGGTTAATTTCACCACCCGGTATTTTTGCACCTTGTCCTGAATACATTATTTCAGGTTGCAAGGCCCATGATTGATTAAGATGAATATGAGCCAATCCTCCTGCATTAAACCATGCTTTTGATTGATAATCTCCGTTAGGTGAACTACCAAAATTTGTAACGTTTAATCCTGCTTTGAGTCCGTAATGCACATGCTCTTGTGCTGTTACACATAGTGATAACAGCAACATCACTGCTGAAAAAAATAATACTTTCATTGCAATTGATTTTAATGAATAATATCGTTTCATAAAACAAACTTGCACCTCAAAAAACCATGCCAAAGAACTGATGATCTGCAATTCATTGCCTCATTTCATTCATCAACAATTTTTTAATAACATCAGTTTTCCACTGTTCAAAGCCGTAACAAAGTTTGAATCATGCAATTAATTACGGAGTGAAAAAAGTCCCTGGTAAATGTGCATAAAAAAAGATCGTTCTTTTGGAACGATCTTTTCATTATGATTTGCATTCATCAATAAAATTATTCTTCGCCAAGAAACGGATAGCGGTAATCAGTTGGCGGATTAAATGTTTCTTTAATTGTACGTGCACTTAACCAACGATAAAGATTCAGAATACTTCCAGCCTTATCATTCGTGCCACTTCCTCTTGCACCACCAAATGGTTGCTGACCAACTACTGCACCTGTAGGTTTATCATTGATATAAAAATTACCAGCAGCATTACGGAGTTTGGCAGTTGCTGATTCAGTTGCTTCCCTGTCTTGCGAAATCACAGAACCCGTAAGAGCATAAGGTGAAGTCTGATCAACCAGCTTCAATGTTTCTTCAAATGAATTAGCAGGATAAACGTAAATGGTTAATACTGGTCCGAAGATTTCTTCGCACATGGTTACATATTTCGGATCCAATGCTTCAATGACAGTAGGCTGAATAAAGTAACCGTTTTTCTTACTGCATTCACCACCGGCAATAATTGCTGCTTTCTTTGAACGTTTTGCTCCATCAATATATGCCTTGATGCTGTCGAAACTTTTTTCATCAATAACTGCATTGATAAAATTGGTAAAATCTTCCACAGTTCCCATTTTAAAACTGTTGATACCTGCAACCAGTTTCTTCTTTACTTTATCTGCAATGTTTGATGGGATGTATGCTCTTGATGCTGCTGAACATTTCTGTCCCTGGTATTCAAATGCACCACGTAGTAATGCAGTTGCCACAACATCAGGATCAGCACTCTTGTGAGCAATCACAAAATCCTTACCACCTGTTTCACCAACAATACGTGGATAAGAACGGTACATACCCATATTCTTTCCAATGGTTTCCCACATGTTGTTGAACACACCAGTTGAACCGGTGAAATGAACACCGGCAAATTCTTTATGATTAAAGCAAACCTGTCCTACAGTTGGACCACTTACATAAACCAGGTTAATCACACCATCAGGCAAACCAGCTTCTTTCAGAATCTTCATGAACATCTGTGCACTGTACACCTGTGTGTTGGCACATTTCCACACAACCACATTGCCGCACATGGCTGCACTTGTTGGCAGGTTGCCACCAATAGCTGTAAAGTTGAACGGTGTTACTGCAAGCACAAATCCTTCCAGCGGACGATACTCCATTCTGTTATGCATACCTGCACCGCTGATGGGTTGCTGGCGGTATATTTCACTTAAGAAATGAACATTGAAACGAAGGAAGTCGATAATCTCACATGCAGAATCAATCTCAGCCTGGAAAGCATTTTTGCTTTGGCCAAGCATTGTTGTTGCATTCATGTACGGACGGTACTTCGTTGCAATCAAATCGGCTGCACGCAGAAAAATATTTGCCCTGCTTTCCCAACTCATGTTTGCCCAGCTTTCTTTTGCTGCAAGAGCTGCATCAATTGCCTGCTGTACATGTTTTTCATCACCGGTGTGAAAATAACCCAGCACATGCTGATGCTCGTGTGGCGGACGAATAGCTGATTTTTTATTTGTACGAACTTCTTTGTTTCCGATGTACATGGGCACATCCAGTTCTTTGCTTTTCAGTTCAGCAAGTACTTCTTTTAAACGCTTTTTCTCTGCCGATCCGGGAGCATAATTCAACACCGGTTCATTAACCGGCATGGGATAATTGAAATAACCGAGATTCATAATGCTTTTTTTACGATTATATAAATTGGTTAATGTTGGTCGCAGTTCATCAACTCTCCGCCTCTTTCTCACTCATCAAATAAGCTTTGATAAATCCATCCAGTTCACCATCCATTACCGGCTGCACATTTCCTACTTCAAAATCAGTACGGTGATCTTTAATCATTTTATACGGATGGAACACATAACTTCTTATCTGGCTTCCCCATTCAATTTTTTTCTTGTTGGCATTGGTCGCATCTTTCAGCTCATTGCGTTTGCGTAGTTCTTCTTCATACAAACGGCTCTTCAGCATCGTCATTGCTTTTTCACGGTTGCCCAGCTGCGAACGTTCTGTTTGGCACACCACTACAATACCCGTAGGAATATGTGTTAAGAATACTTTTGTTTCTACTTTGTTTACGTTCTGTCCACCGGCACCACCGCTTCGTGCAGTTTCCATTTTTACATCGCTGTCTTTGATATCTATATCAATCGTATCATCAACTAACGGGTACACATACACACTTGCAAACGATGTATGCCTGCGTGCATTACTGTCAAAAGGTGAAATACGCACCAAGCGATGCACACCATTTTCAGCTTTCAGAAAACCATAAGCAAACGGACCTTCAAATTGGTAAGTACAGGTTTTAATACCGGCACCATCACCATCCTGCCAATCGAGTTCAGTTACTTTCCAACCCTGGCGTTCGCCATACATGCGGTACATACGTGCAAGTATCTGCGCCCAGTCCTGGCTTTCAGTTCCACCTGCACCAGAATTAATCTGAAGCACTGCAGGCAGTTCATCTTCCGGCTGGTTTAATGTACTCTTAAACTCTGCATCTTCAATTGCATTTACGGCATTGTCGTATGCTTCTTTTGTTTCTTCTTCAGTGGCATCGCCAGCTTTCCAGAATTCAAACAGCACAGCAAAATCTTCAACAGCAGTACTGGTTTGGTCATAAAGACCTACCCAATATTCATTGTTTTTAATTTCTTTCAGAATTTCTGTTGCACGCTTATTATCGTCCCAGAAGCCGGGGCTCAGAGATAGTTGTTTGTCCTCTGCAATTTTGTATTGTCGGTTCTCGACGTCAAAGAAACCTCCTCAGGACAAGAATGCGTTCCCTTATATCGTTTAATTTTTCAATTGTCATAACGGGTGCAAATGTAAGGTAATTTTCCACGATACTACCATCCGTTAGAAACGTTTGCGCAAACAGCTTTTGTGTTACCGGCAATAGTTTTTCATAGCATCGCCTGTTGCGTCGCACACTTGTACGTTTGGTATTTATGGCATCAATTATCTTAAGTGAAAAGTTGCTACAGGTCGTGATATAAATTAAAATATTGCCACTAAGTGAAACAAATCACAGAAACACAAGCGCATACGTTTGCACAATAAAATCTAACACAAATGCCATAAATTTATTATGGATCAAAAGCAAACCTAAAAACACGAAATTATGAACACCATTTTATTACTTTCGATTCTTGCTGGCCTTAATGGGGATCCTACTCCCCCCCCCCCAGCTAATAATGTAAACAAAACTGATAACGAAAAAACAAAAGTTTTAGAAATTCAAAAAACATCTTGCACAAAAACAGCCCGCAAAATTGCCACGTATGCTTTTTATTGTGAAAGTTTAGGATCTACACTCGTTGTTACTGCTGGCGGTGAATGTTCTGCAACCGCCTATAACTGTGATATTGCACAAGCAACCGCAAATGAATGTGCTACTAATGCCGCAGCAGCTTCATTAGCAGTAAAAGTTGCAGAAGCTCAGGCTGAGTGCTCCATTCCCGAATAAACAAAAAAGTTAAATTAAATAACATTGCTTTTGATTCTTTTTACACCATTTAACTCAAAAAATACTATGAAAGTCATTACTATTTTACTATTGGTATTTTGTATTACACAGAGCACGGCTCAAACAATAGAAGCCCACTATACAGTAAAAAGAACTTTTTCTTTTGAAACAGATCCTGGCAAAAAAACAAGTATTGACCTACTTTATGACGGACATATTTATAAGTCAAATGCGAAAATAATTTCGTTTTTGAAGCCACTATACTTGCCCGATTATCCAAGTGGGTTAGTCGATTTACCAGTTTCCGAAAATGGAACTACAAATCAATTTATTCTTGATATAGATACCGTGCAGTTTATTTCGATACATAATACAGATTCATTGCGTTTTTGGACTTACAATTACCGTTCTTTAGCACCAAAAGAATTTGTCAGCTTTATTTATAAACCCAATTCCACATTTTGGAAAATATTGCCAGATACCAAAATAATTAACGGGCTTGAGTGTAAACATGCAGTTAGGATTTACAAAGAAAAAATAATTATGGAAATCTGGTACTATCCAAAAATTGATTTAGGCTTTGGCTTAATGGGGTTAAGAGATATACCTGGTTTAGTCGTTGAATATACCAGCGATAACACCGGTTTTACCTATTCACTAAAAGATTTTAAACTAAATGAACCAATTGATGATTCAGTTTTCTGGCCGGAAATTTTTAAAAAAGCAAAGTTTAATGAAAACACAGGTCTTAAGTCCGGTAAAGACAGTAAAAAATCATCTATCATGAATCAGTAATGATGAGCTGTTACAAAATAATATTGCTTGGATTGCTAACCTTTTTTCTTGAAACAGGTTCAATAACTGCACAGTTAAAGAATATTAACCTGCAGATAAAAATACTCACCGAAAAAAAAGAGCCTTTGCAGGATTGCAGTTTAAAGATTACCAGCAAATCAGAAAACCGGGTAATTGCTTACAAAAGTTTTGGAGCTGTCAATAGTTTCCTTTTTAAACTTTCCAGCGTAAAAGAAGATACGCTGGAAATAACCACAAGCCATACCGGGTATTATGACGATACTACAATTCTGTTTGTTCAGTCTGGGCAATCATATATTGCTGAAATGGTTTTAAAAATTAAACCAAAAGAATTACAGGAAATTATAGTGGGCGAAAATTGGGCGCAATGGAAAAAAGGAGATACCACTTTTTTTAATCCAAATTCATTTAAAGAACCCGGTCAGCGAAAACTGGCTGAACTCATCAGTAACATTCCCGGATTTACCAAAACCGATAATGGATTGATGTATAAAAACAATCCTGTACAAAAAATTACAATTGACGGAGAAGAATTATTTGCAGATAAAATTGACTTACTGTTAGCCAATTTTCCAATACATGTAATCCAGAATCTGCAGGCAATCGAAAATCAGAGTTCAAATAACAAGTTGAAAGGCGTAACCGATGAAAAAAATGTAACGTTAAATTTATCAATCAAAAAAGAACATAAAAAAATAACTTTTGGGGATGCAGAAGCTGGCCTGGGAACAAACAAAAGATATTTAGTTAATCCAGTACTATTCAAAATCAGTTCGAAAATAAAATTTGGCTTAATCTCAAATTTCAATAATTATGGGCAGAAGCTTAGTTACAATGAACTGCTACAAACAAAAGGCGAGCAATACATGAGTGCTGAAAATGGATCAATCAACCCAGCTATTACAACGATCAATGAGTTTTCTTCCAGCCGGTACTTGCGAAACAACCTTTTTAATACACAGCTTCAGATTAATTCCAGGATAAACAAAAAAATAAACAGTAAAACAGATTTTTCTTTTCTTGCCGATAAGCAAAAGCAAAATATATCAGACAGCTCATCAATTTTCTCTGGCAACGAGTACATATTTTCCAATTCTGCACACTACTCTGTTTTAAAACCAACCTTGTTTAAAATATCCGAATATCTTGACATTGACTTGACTAAAAAATCTGTTTTACAGGTTTCCTTTTCAGTTATAAAAGACATTGTACTCCAAACAGAATCGGAGCAGATTCTGCAAAAAAATTTATTTTATGAATCTCAATCGAAAATTAAAAACAACTGGCTTTCTTTTAGCGGGAAATTAAACTACACAAAACGTATTTCCATAAACAAAGCCTTCCAGTTTAAAGCAGAATATGGTCATTTCAATTTCCCGCAGGAAATAATGGCCATTTCCCCAAACTGGCAAAAACTATTTAACTTACCAGACACTGCATATAAAAATTTCAATCAGTATTATTTAAATAAATCTGACTTCCTAAAAACAAATACTTCAGTTTTTATTAAAACAAAAAAAAGACTGATTAATTATAATCTGAACATAGATTATAAGCGTGTACAGCTTAGCTCTAATTTAAACTTCAACTCAGCAAACAGTACTTTACCTGAAATTGCAATTCCCGGTTTATCAAATTCAGGTGTATATGAAACAGGAAAAATCAGCACCAATTTAAAATATGGTTTCAAAATGTTTAAGCAGCCATTTTATATGATTGCTGATGCAGGATTTTACTTTATTAATATTAACGAATCAAACAAACAAAACCAAACTATTAAACCTGCAATAGAAATTACGCTTGGTCAAAGACACAATTTTGGAAATATATTACAATCAGAATTTAAAATTGCCTATAAAACCAATTCTCAGGAAATTTATAACCTGCATTCAAACATCTATCCAGTTGGGATTGCACAATTCCAGAATTATAACACTCCGTTTATAGCAGAAAAATCTTATTCAGCATCAAATTCGCTATACTTTACTTTTAAAAATTCACGCTTAAGATTAACACAGTTAATATCTTTTAATTTAACAGCACCACTTTATCAACAATCTTATACAGGAATTCTATCTTACAGTACAATCTCTGTTACAGGAAGCCGACCAACTTATTATTATTTTGCAACAATTGACTATGTTTTTCCTGTTGTATTTCTGGGATCGAAAGTTACTATTGCCAACAACATTTTTACAAGCAGCCGTTTAATACAATTAAATTCAGAGATAAAAAAGACAAATACGACCAACAACAATATTTCATTAAAAATTCAACGCAACTGGAACAAAAAATACTTTCTTACACTTAAATCAGGGGTAGAAATATATGCTGTAAAACTTCCAGGCACCGTACAAAATCAAAGCTTTAAAACAAATACCAATTTGGTAAACGGAATAATATTGAAAGGCATACTATTTAAAACATACAGCTGCACTTTATCCATTGATCATTATAAAAACAAAATAACCCAAAACAGTTCAAACTCCATTTTATTTTCAGATTTTGAGATTGTGAAAAACATAGAAAAACGAAAACTAAGTTTGCGTTTGAAAGCAGAAAATATTTTTAATCAAAAGCAATTTATTATTACAGAACGTTCTTCTCCATTATTTCAGTACTACTCCACGCTGCCATTAATCGGGCGAAACATTTTTGTATCAATCCGCAGGGAACTATAACCCTTTGCCGGTATTTATATTCCCATCGAAATAGACAAATTTTTCTTCGTAATTTGCCAGCCACTTGATTACACAGGAAACCATACAACAAATACTCAGCCGCATTGATATTGTGGAAATCGTTGGCGGCTTTGTAAAGCTCAAGAAAAGAGGCAGCAGCTATCTTGGTCTTTGCCCTTTTCATAACGAAAAAACACCATCCTTTACTGTTTCGCCAGCCAAGGAAATTTACAAGTGCTTTGGTTGCGGACGCAGTGGTAATGCTGTAAGCTTTTTAATGGAGCATGAAAAGTACAGCTATGTTGATGCACTGAAATTTCTTGCTGCCAAGTACAATGTAACCATTGAAGAAACTTATTCTTCGCCCGAAGTGGTACAGCAGCGGCAAACTGCCGACAGCCTGTTTATCATCAACTCTTTTGCGCAACAGTTTTTTGCAAAGCAGTTGTTTGAAACAGAAGAAGGAAAATCAGTTGCCCTCACTTATTTAAAAGAACGTGGATTCAGGGAAGACATCATTCATAAATTTCAGTTAGGTTATTCACCGCAGCAAAGAGATGCATTTGCTGCTGAAGCCATTAAACAGCAATACAATCCAGAGTTATTGACAAAAACCGGAATTGTTGTTGAGCGTAATGGCCAGTTAGTTGATAATTACCGGGAACGGATTATTTTTCCTGTTCACAACAACACCGGAAAAGTAATTGGTTTTGGTGCACGTATCATTGGCAAAAAAGAAAATGCACCGAAGTACATCAACACACCGGAGAACGAAGTTTACATCAAAAGCAAAATTCTTTACGGTACTTATTTTGCACGGCAGGCCATTGATAAAAATGATGAATGTCTTTTGGTGGAAGGTTATACCGATGTAATTTCTTTACACCAGGCCGGAATTGAAAACGTGGTTGCAAGTGGTGGTACTTCATTAACGCCTGATCAGTTAAGGCTGATAAAAAAATACAGCAACAACTTAACCATTCTTTACGATGGGGATGCTGCCGGTGTAAAAGCAGCCATGCGTGGTTTGGATCTTGCATTGGAAGAAGGATTGAATGTAAGGCTGGTGTTGATTCCTGATAAGGAAGATCCTGACAGTTATGTAAATAAAGTTGGTGCTTCGGGCTTTACCGAATTCATCAAACAAAATAAAAAAGATGTGATCCTCTTTCAGCTGGAAGTAATGCTGAAAGATGCCGGAAATGATTCAACCAAAAAAGCAGCAGCGGTTAACACCATTGCAGAAAGCATCAGCCGCATTAATAAAGTTGAAGACTTTACACGCCAGCAGGATTATATTCATAAAAGTGCTGAGTTATTAAAAATTGATGAAGCAGGTTTGCATGCACTCGTCAATAAATTTATCCGTGAACGTGTAAGTAAGCTGGAGCAAAAACTTCCAACAGAAGAGGAATTGCTGCAGGATTCTTTTCCGCAGGAAACATTTGAAAATGCAACTGCACAACTGCTTTCAACCGATGAGCAAAACGAACGTGCTCTTGTGCGTTGCTTACTCGATTTTGGTTTGCTTCCGTGGGATGATGATTCAACAACAGCTCAATTCATTTTAGCTGAAAGCGAAGAATGGGATATGATTGATAATCCTGAACTGCAAATGATCATTGACCAGTATAAGCAGTGGCTCAATAACGGGATGGAACCTACGATGAAAAACTTTTTGTTTCATGAAGATCAGAAGATCAGTAAAGCGGTTGTTGCCCTTGCTGATTTCAGCGAGGAGATCAGTCCCAACTGGATTAAAATTTATGAAGCCGGTTTGCCAACTAAAGAAGATCTGTACCGGCAGGAAGTAACATCTGTTATTATTTACCTGAAGCTCCGGAAAATAAAACGCATGATTGAAGAAAATCAGCGTGACATGGAAAGACCTCATAACGAAGAAGAGTTGCTTACTCTCATCCGCACACATCAGCACCTGAAACAAATGGAAATGGAATTAACAAAGGAATTAGGAACAGTTATTTTGCGATAATCACTCCCACTCTTTGTTCCTGAACAACCAGAATAAAAAGTAAGAACTTAAAAAACCAAGTGCAGCACCACCTAACACATCGGCTGTAAAATGCTGTCCCAGATAAATACGTGAATAACCAACAGCTAAAGCTGCAACAAAATAAACCAGCTGCAATGCTTTGTTTCTTGTTGCAAAAGCAAGCAAACTAAACATAGCAAAAGCTGTAGTAGTATGCCCGCTGGGAAAACTATTTTTCCCTTTCAGTAAATGACCATCAACAGAATGTACAATGCCCGCTTGCTGAAAATACAAACCCGGCCGTGGATTTTCTTTTACCCGTTTTAATCCCTGCGCAAGTAATCCGCTCAATGCAAAACCAATAACAAGTAATACTCCCAGTTTACGTTTACCCGCTGCAAAAAGCAATACGCCAAGCAAAGCCATTACCAATCCTTCACCTAAATAAGTATAATACTTCAGGAACAAATCAGCAGCATCAGAATGACGTTGATTGAGAAACAGAAATACCTGTTCTTTACCTGCAACAAGCAATGAAATAACTCCTGCCAGCAGCAGTATAAAAACAGCATACGTAAATAAATTCCGCAGGGGATGATTGTACTTCCAGTTCATACTAAACTACAAAGCTATGATTCCTTCATCAGCAAATCGCTGTAAGAATGCGTTAAAAGATGTTCGTCTTTAATCCCGAATTCCCGGAGATAATAACTGCATTGCTTATTTATTTTTTCTAAACCGATTGATCCGTCTTTATCAATTGCTTCAATTTCAACAAAGCTGCCAAGTCCTTCCACTTCATCAATATGAAACTTAACATTTTCAATAAAGTAAATTTCACGTTTCTTTTTCACTGTTACTTTAATGCCGTTTGCATTAATTAATATCTGCTTCAGCATGTCGCTGTTTTGTGGAACGGGAAATAAATTCACTTTGCTCATTTTAGGTCCGGCAACATTTTCCCTGTCGTAAAATATCAATGAGTTTTCAATATTACCCTGGCGCAGTTTTAACCTGCCGTTGGGAACATTGAAATAAGTATCGGTTTGTTCATCGGTACCTTTAAAATCAGCTTCATGATTAAGCAGGTATTGCCTGATGAAAGAAGCATCGCTGCAGCGGGCTTTGATTTCAATATTTTTATGACTCATAATTATGCAAAATAAAAAGCCGTCTTTAAAAGACGGCCAGTAAGTTGGTTACAATCCGGATCTTAAGCTTCAGCAGGACTCAACCTTGAAGTTCTGTTTGTTCTTGTGGCCTTTGGATTTAATGCCATTGCTCTTTCAAAGCGCAAGGCTGTCCAAACATGGTCCAACACTACTTCTTCTGAAGTTTCAAATCCGCACTGGCACACAAACTGCCAGCTGCCGCTGCGGTTTAAATCGCTCACAATTTTGGAAGCTGTTTTAGGATAGGCAATCCAGAATTTAGCGTTTGGAGCCAAAGCCGGGAGTACTTCCTTCAAAATTCCGTTTAACTGTGTTTGATTAACTGCAAAGACCAAGGCAAAATCAATCTTTTTACTACGCAAAAGAGGCGTAACATTCTTTGCGAATGATAACTTAACAAATTGCTTTTCGATTGAAGATGGTAAACCTTGGATGAGTAAGTTCTTTTCTTCGTTCAATTGGAGTTTTTCCAAGAGAGAAATAGACATGCCAAATTAAATTTTGATGAGAACTGAATAGGGGAGCAAAGTTAACAAATTTTCCCCAGTAACGCACAGCGGGAAGGCGTTTTTTCCTAAAACATAGAAAAAGTCCTACAAAAATTGCAGGACTTTCAACATTATTGGCCTTTATGGTTATTTGCCGATCGGTTTGTAATAAGGCATTGCTTCGTTTACATATTGCTGCATCTTCTGAATACGGGTTTGATCAGAAGGGTGAGTGCTTAAAATTTCCGGTGGTTTTTGACCGTTACTTGCCTGTGCCATACGTTGCCAGAAGTTAATTGCCTCTTGGGGATTGTAGCCAGCCATTGCAGCAAAACGCAACCCAAACTCATCTGCTTCCAGTTCCTGTTTACGGGAGAAAGGCAGAATAGCTCCTACTGTTGAGCCAACACCATAGGCAGATAAAAACAAGTTTTGTGTTTCGGCAGGTTTATTTGCCAAAGCCACCTGTAACGCCACGCCACCCAATTGCTGCATTACACCCTGGCTCATCCGTTCGTTACCATGAAGTGCAATGGCGTGTGCAATTTCATGCCCCATAACAACTGCCAATGCTGCCTCGTTTTGTGTTACCGGAAGCAAGCCGGTATAAACAACAACTTTTCCGCCGGGCATACACCATGCGTTCACTTCTTTATTATCAACAAGGTTAAATTCCCACTGGTAGCCATCTAACACTTTCGGCTTGCCCTGTTGCTCATAATACTTTGTAATGGCGTAAGCTATTCTTGTACCTACACGACGAACCATTTCAGCATCTTTATTTACAGATGTTGACACTACTTTATTTTCAGTCAGAAACTGCTTGTACTGCTGCCCTGCCATTGTTTGTAATTCCGATTCAGGAAGCAGGATGAGCTGCTTACGGCCTGTTACCTGGTTTTTAGCACAACCTGCCAGTAAAACTGCTGCGAGTAAAATGTGGCTGAGTATTTTTTTCATTTGTTGATTGTTTTATTATCCGTTCAAAACAGTTTATATGCCGTTATTAAATTCAATTAACGTACCAAATCTTTTCTTTATTCTGCTCAACGAATGTTAAGATTCATTTTTTTTATTTCGTTTCGGGAAACCAATTTTTGTTTCACTACCCTTTATCAGCCGTGCAAGATTTGAACGGTGATTAAAAATCACCAGCACAGCTGCTATAATCGAAAACCAGCGCATGTATACATTGGTTTCATTAAATGCAAACCACACACAAATCATAAACACAACTGCTGCAATTATTGAACCCAGCGAAATGTACTTCGTTAAAAACACCACTACAACAAATGCAGCAATACTGATGAGTGCCGTCCATGGTTGAATAGCCAGTACTACTCCAAACAAAGTTGCCACTCCCTTTCCTCCCCTGAAACCTGCAAACAATGGAAATACATGTCCTAGCACTGCAATAAGTCCGAGTAACAATTGCCAGAACATTTTTTCACTACCAAGCCAATCGCCCGGCTGCACAAGTTGTGCCAGCTGAACTGCAGCAATACCTTTCAATAAATCAACAAGCAGCACAACCGTTCCCCACCAGGGACCCATTACCCTGAAGGTGTTGGATGCTCCCATGTTTTTACTTCCATGTTCACGGATATCAATACCAAAAAACATTTTCCCGATCCAGTAAGCCGTGGGAACAGAACCAATTATATAAGCTGATATGGTAAGCAGCAGCAGGTTCATTATTTCATCTTTTGAAAGAGCATTGCACTCCAGTTATGACGATCAGATGCTTTGATTAGTTGCAACCCGTTTGCCTTTGCGGCATCAGCAAGCAATGAATTTTCATCTTTATAAAATCCGCTGATCAGCAGGTAACCATTTTCTTCTAGTGCCTTTGCCATTATATCCATGTTCTGCAACAGAATATGACGGTTGATATTAGCCAGTATAATTCCAAATTGCAGATCGGACGGTGGTGCTTCTCCTTTCTTCACTTCAATTTTTGTGCAATGGTTATTGGTCACATTCTCTAATGAATTTTCAATACACCAGTCGTCGTTATCAACAGCAAGTACCGATGATGCCCCGAGTATTTCAGCAAGAATAGCAAGCACTCCTGTACCGCAACCAAAATCAAAAACAGTTTTATTGGTGAAATCTATTTCCTGCATCAACTTCATGACCTGCCATGTTGTTGCATGATGCCCGGTACCAAAACTCATTTTGGGTGTAATGATAATTTCATGTTTTACGCCGGCAACGGGCTGATGAAAATGTGCACGTACCGCAACAAAGTCTTCAACAATTACAGGCTCGTAATTACTTTCCCATTCAGCATTCCAGTTTTTGGGAGCAATGATTTCTGTTTGAACCGATTTTGCAAATGGCTGCAGAATTTCTTTTAATAATGCATCATCAAACTGTTCTTCGCTGATATAGGCATTAAGTCCCGATGCTGTTTCCTCAAACCCATCGTAACCTTCATTGCTGAGTAATGCAATTAATATTTCCCGTTCTTCTTCAGCCGAAGAATCAATACTTGCTTTAATGTAATTGTTCATATCAATAAAAAAGTCCCGCATGCTGTGCGGGACTGTAAAGTTCACTATTTCATTTAAAGTTTACAACTTCTCATCGGCATTATCAGTTGCCTCTGGTCTTGGTTGCTGTTGTGGTTTAGGAGCAGCATCCGGCTTTGGCATTAATGCTTTACGGCTGAGTTTAAACTTACCTGTTTTTGGATCGAGACCAATCAGCTTCACTTTCACAATATCACCTACTTTGAAAATACCTTCCATACTTTCAAGGCGCTTCCAGCTGATTTCGCTGATATGTAACAAACCTTCTTTCTTCGGCAGGAATTCAACAAAAGCACCAAATTCTTTAATGCCTTTTACTGTTGCTTCGTATACTGCACCAACTTCAGGAAGTGCAACAATTCCTTTCACCCATGCTACAGCTTTCTCCAAACCTGTTTTTTCCTGTGAGAAGATACTTACTTCACCATAATTACCTACTTCTTCAATAGTAATGGTTGTACCGGTTTCACGCTGAATTTCCTGGATTACTTTACCCTGTGGCCCGATAACTGCACCAATGAATTCTTTGTCGATGATCATCTTCTCCATACGTGGTGCATGTGGCTTCACTTCTGCACGATGTTCTGCAATACACTCATACATTGCTTCGAGAATATGCAAACGTCCTTTACGAGCCTGCTCTAATGCTTCACGCATTACAACCATGCTCAGGCCATCAACTTTAATATCCATCTGCACACCGCAAATACCTTCACGTGTACCGGTTACTTTAAAGTCCATATCGCCAAGGTGATCTTCATCGCCAAGAATATCAGTTAAGATAGCAAACTTGCCATCAGTAGCTCTTGTAATTAATCCCATTGCAACACCACTCACATGTTTAGGGAGAGGTACACCTGCATCCATTAACGCTAATGAACCGGCACAAACAGTTGCCATAGAAGATGAACCGTTAGATTCAAGAATATCACTCACAACACGAACGGTATATGGATATTCATTACCAGGCATCATTTGTTTCAGTGAACGCATAGCAAGGTTACCGTGACCAACTTCACGACGGCCGGGACCACGCATCATTTTGATTTCACCTGTTGAGAAAGGAGGGAAATTATAATGCAGGATGAATTTTGAAAATTCACTTTTTGCAGCACTTTCAATCAACAGTTCATCAAGCTTGGTACCAAGTGTTACTGTAGTTAATGATTGCGTTTCACCACGTGTAAATAATGAAGAACCGTGTGGTGAAGGCAATGGTTCAACTTCCATTGCTAATGGACGAACCTGGTCTAACTGGCGGCCATCAAGGCGAATACGATCATCAAGAATCATATTACGCACCACTTCCCATTTCAGGTCTTCGTAGTATTTTTTTGCTAATTTTTTGTCTTCATCGCTTGCTTCTTCACCAAGGCTTTCAATCAGCTCTGTTTTTACTTTATCATAAGCATCGCTGCGTTCGTGCTTGCTGCTTCCGCTTTTAGAAATAGCATACACTTTATCTTTTGCAAAAGCAATCACTTTTTCGTTGATCACTTCGTTTTGTACTGGCTTGGTATAATCACGCTTGGTTGTAACACCAGCTGCAGCTCTTAATTCAGCCTGCGCATTAATCTGTACACGGATTGCATCATGTGCAATTTCGAGCGCTTTAATCAGTTCTTCTTCGCTGCATTCTTTTGCTTCACCTTCCACCATCATCAGGTTCTTTTCGGTTGCAGCTATAAGGAAATCAGAAGTTGCTTTTGCAAGTTGAGTGCGGCTTGGGTTAACCACCATTTCGCCATCAATCATTGCAACACGTACTTCTGAAATAATTTCTTTGATTGGAATATCTGAAACAGCCAAAGCAGCTGATGCAGCTAAACAAGCCAATGCATCGGGCATAACTTCAGAATCAGATGAAATAAGAGAGATTAATACCTGCACATCGCAGAAATAATCTTCAGGGAAAAGCGGACGAAGTGCACGGTCAACCAAACGGCTAACAAGTACTTCATAATCGCTTAGCCTTGCTTCACGCTTAAAAAATGAACCGGGAATACGACCTGCAGATGCAAATTTTTCCTGGTAATCTACTGACAATGGGAAGAAATCCTGTCCTTCTCTTGGTTCTTTATTGGCTACTACTGTAGCAAGTATTACGCAATTTCCCTGGCGAACTGTAACCGCACCATCGGCCTGACGGGCCAACTTACCTGTTTCGATGGTAACAATGCGGCCACCTCCCAGATCAAATGACTTACTGATAGGTTGTGATAACATACAATGTTGTTTGTGAATGTACGTGCCGGAGTAGGTTAGAATAGTTACCGGCAGCAATTCTGTGAATAATTTAATGAAAGGGAGAAACCTGTAGGAAAAACAAAATTCCCAACAGCATCAGATAGTGTTGGGAATAATGATTTATTACATAGCCGTAATTATTTACGGAGTCCGAGTTTCTCAATCAATGCACGGTAACCTGCAAGATCGTTCTTGCTGAGATAGCTGAGCAGGCGCTTACGCTTACCAACCATCTGCATCAAACCACGCTGGGTAGAAAAGTCTTTTTTGTTGGCTTTCTGGTGGCCGGAAATGTGGTTAATACGCTCAGTGAGCAGTGCAACTTGCCCTTCAATTGAACCGGTGTTTTTTTCACTACCACCGTAAGTTGCGAAAATGCTTGCTTTTTTTTCTTTTGTAATTGCTGACATCTGAAATTTTTTTAATTCATCCGAATTTTTACATCTATAAAAGTGGCGGCAAAGGTAAAGGAAAAGTCTGAAAAAAGAGGAACAAAGGTCATGAAAAATTCTTACTCATAAAGTCGTCCAGGCTTTGTCGTGCTGATTTCTGAAGCTTTTGACGGAAAAAAGAAAAGCCTCCCAGCAGTTTTCCCTTGATTCCCAATGCCTGCGACGCCCATTTATGAAGATTAAATGAATCGGTATGGCGTATAATCTTACCGTCCAGAAACTCAAATTCGGCATGAATACGGTTGATGACCCTCCGTTTTGTAGCTGAAAAAATGTACTCGGCTACCCAATCGGCCCGGCCTTTATACTCATCTGCCACCACATTACTGAATGCAACATCAAGGTGGCCCTTGCTGCGTTCAATAAGCATCTGCCACATGGCAGCAATTTCTTTTCCTTCTAATCCGGAAAAAATCGGGTCGCTGAAAACTGCCTTTTCATGGTAACATTCTGCCATTGTTTCCCAATCAGCATCAGCAAAAGCAGCGTAAAAAGTGATGATGCGTTCTTTCATAATTAACAGTCAAGATAACTAAATGAATCTCCAAAAGAAATAAAACCACCTGATTTTTTATTTTCGTTAAAACAGATTTATGAAAATCATCGCTACCGTTTTAGTTTTTCTCATGCTAGCCCAAACAAAAGCCCAGGAAAAGAAATTTGCTGAAAATTTACTTACGGCAACAATTCTGTCGCCCGGCATTTCATATGAAATGGCCACAGGCAATAAATTTACAGTTAAACTGAAAGCAGCCGTTTTCCCTGCATTTTCTTACTCCAGTGGGGTATTGCTGAATGGCAGAAATCATTTTTCGTTTACCCCCACCCCGCTTCTTTCAGCCGAAGGCAGGTACTATTATAATTTTAAACACCGGGCAGAAGCAGGAAAGAACATCAAAAGAAACTCTGCCAATTATTTTGCTGTAAGTGGCAAATATGGCTACTCAATTGAAACTTATTATCCCGAAAACGGATCAACAATCAAAACTACAACAGCAGTATACGATGCAGGAATCGTGTGGGGATTACAACGAAACTATAAAAACAGGTTTAGTATTGATTTCAATATCGGGCCAAGTATTCTTAACCCGTTAATTAACCAGGAGTTTGGTTTAATATCGAATTTATCACTCGGTATTTGGTTGGGTAAGCGAACTGATTAAGTCATTCAAATTTCATTTTAGTAAATTGCATAAAATCTATTTACATCATTGTCCCGGATTATCTGTACAGTTACTAACGATTTAAATTATGATCAACGGATGATCCGCATCTGTACATCATTAGCAGCACAAGGCTATGATGTAACACTGGTGGGCAGAAAGCTGTCAACCTCTCTTCCACTTAAGCAAAAAACATTTAAGCAAAAACGTCTTTCCTGCTTCAGCACAAAAGGAATTTTGTTTTATGCAGAGTATAACCTGCGTCTTTTTTTCTGGTTATTGTTTCAGAAAGCTGATTGTATTTGTGCTATTGATCTTGATACTATTCTTCCATGCCTGTTTGCATCTTCACTAAAAGGAACTAAGCGTGTGTATGATGCACATGAATTGTTTTGTGAGATGAAAGAAGTGGTTACCCGGCCATCACGTTATAAAATATGGAAGAAGATTGAACGGTTTGCTGTACCGAAATTCAAATTTGGTTATACAGTTTGCATGCCTATTGCTGAAGAGTTTAAGAAAATGTACAGTGTGAATTATGAAGTGGTGAGAAATGTTCCGTTCAAAAGGGAAAACAACCAGGCAGTAATTACAGATCAGCTTCCACCAACGATTTTCTTTCTTTACCAGGGAGCAGTAAATGAAGGAAGAAGTTTTGAAACACTGATTCCGGCAATGAAGAATGTAGACGCTCCTTTATTTATTTACGGTGATGGAAATTTTATTGAGCAAACAAAATCGTTGATTAAAGAAAATGAATTAGCCGATAAAGTGATACTGAAAGGCAAACTTCAGCCGGAAGAATTAAAGCACATTACTTCACAGGCTTTTGCAGGAGTTACACTTTTCGAAAACAACGGATTGAGTAATTACTATTCGCTGGCTAACCGTTTTTTTGATTATATACAGGCAGGTGTGCCGCAGGTTTGTGTAAACTATCCTTCCTACAGGCAAATAAACAAGGAGTATGATGTTGCATTGCTTATTCCCGATACAAGTGAAAAATCAATTGCAGAAGGAATGAACCTTTTACTGCACGATGTTGTTTTATACAAAAGATTAAAAAGTAACTGCATAAAAGCTGCAGAACAATTAAATTGGCAGCAGGAAGAAAAAACACTCATCAATTTTTATAAAAATCTCTTTGGCTGATAAACATTTACATATTGTTTCGTTTGATGTGCCTTACCCTGCCGATTATGGCGGAGTTGTGGATGTGCTTTACAAAATCAAGGCGCTGCACGAAGCAGGCGTATCAATACACCTGCATTGTTTTGAATATGGCCGGGGCAAAAGAAAAGAACTCGAACAATTTTGTACAGAAGTATTTTATTATCCAAGGCAGGAAGGGCATAAAGGCTTTTCGTTACAGGTGCCATATATAGTTTCTTCACGTCACGATGAAAAGTTATGGCAACGCTTGAATGCAGATTCCCATCCTATTTTGTTTGAAGGTGTTCATACAACTTATGGTTTAACAAACGGGTTGATTGATAAAAAAAATGTAGCCGTCAGATTACACAATACCGAACATGAGTATTACAAACAATTAGGACAATGGGAAGGCTCCATCATGCGGAAAGCATACATGCATCATGAAAGCAGGTTACTGAAACGATATGAAGAAACTTTGAAAGACTACAAATTGCTGGCAATATCGGAAGAGGATGTAAAAAAATACAGGCAACATTTTAAAGCAAAGAACATTGAACATTTACCTGCTTTTATTCCCAACACAACAGTAACGAGCAAAGAAGGAACAGGTAACTTTGTTTTATACCACGGAAACTTATCTGTTGCCGAAAATGAAAAAGCTGCAGTATGGTTATTAACCAAAGTATTCAACGAACTTGAAATACCTTTTGTTATTGCAGGTAAAAATCCATCGCAGAAACTGATTGATCTTGCACACAAAAAACCACATACCTGTATTGTTGCCAATCCTGAAGAAAAAGAAATGAATGATTTGATTGAGAAAGCACAGGTGCACTTATTGCCATCATTTACTGACTCAGGAATAAAACTGAAATTACTGAATGCAGCTTTCAGCGGCCGACATTTGATTGTAAACGATATGATGATTAAAAATACAGGACTGGAAACTTGCTGTCAGCTGGCAAATAATCCCACTGAAATAAAATATCATACCTACCGCTTATTTCACAAAGCGTTTACCAGCGAAGAAATTAAACTGAGAGAAGATTTACTGCAACAACATTTCAGCAATAAAAAACATGCTGAGCAACTTATACAAGTTCTACACTAACATTATCCCAAACCTTGCCTCCTTCTGTTTTTACCATGCGTGCAGGGAATTTCCTGATCACCATAAAATCATGCGTAGCCATAATTACAGCTGTATTGTAATCCTTTGCTACCTGCATCAACAGGTTCATGATATCATCGCTTGTTTCAGGATCAAGGTTACCTGTAGGCTCATCGGCCAATATTAATTTCGGAGAGTTGAGTAAAGCCCTTGCAATATCCACACGCTGCTGTTCACCACCACTCATTTCAAAGGTCATTTTAAAACCTTTCGATTTCAGACCCACTTTTTCCAGCACATCATTTATTTTTTCTTCCATCAGGTTTTCGTCTTTCCAGCCGGTGGCTTTCAAAACAAACTTCAGATTTTCGTGCACGTTCCTATCGGTGAGTAACTGGAAATCCTGGAATACAACGCCAAGACTGCGGCGTAAGAAAGGAACTGTTTTCCATGTCATATCACGCAGGTTAAAACCGGCAACAGTTGCTTCACCTTCGGTTAAAGGCAATTCGCCATACAATGTTTTCAGTAACGATGATTTACCGGTTCCTGTTTTACCAACCAGGTACACAAACTCACCCTGGTTAACAGTAAGGTTTACATTATTGAGAATAAGATTACTGCTTTGGTAAATATTTGCGTTTTTTATTTCAACAATCGGAAGCATTATATTTGATTTGACTTTCAGCAAAAGTATACATTTCAGAAATGCCAAAAACACTAATAATTTATGAAAAAGTTAATGGTGGCAATCTTTACATTTTTCTTTCTTGCAGTAAAAGCACAAATTCCCGATAGTTCAAAAGCTAATGAAGTTTCAGCTGATTCGATTTATACAAAGCTAGATGTTGAACCAAACTTCCCCGGAGGAGAAAGTGCCTGGAATAGGTATGTTCAGCAAAGTATCCACAATGATATCCTGAAAAACATTGACAAGCTAAGCAAAGATAAATCCAGTAATGGAACATGCGAAGTTCAATTCGTCATTGATAAAGACGGATCAATTATTAACGTTGAAGCAATAACAATGAAGAACTCACTTTTAGCACAACTTGTAATTGATATTATTAAAAATGGTGAAAAATGGCAACCGGGTTTAAAAAACGGCCAGCCTGCTAAAGCATACCGAAGACAAAAAGTTACTTTTCGGACACCAAAAGAATAGTATTTTATACCTATAAAGTTAGAAAAATGAAAAGCATATTTCTGGCACTTGCACTTATTACAACATCAGCTGTTTCTGCACAAACTACTGATTCGACAAAAAACGAACCAATTGTTCAAACTACAAATACAGATTCTGTTTATTCAAAAGTTGAAGTGAATGCTGCATTTCCTGGTGGCCTCAAAAACTGGATCAGGCATGTAGAAAAAGAGCTGAATAGTCATAACCTTGAATTGAAGAAATACAAAAATGCCGGAGCTTGTGAAATTCAATTTAAAGTAAACAGAGAAGGTATTATATCTGATGTTTTTGCTTTAACATTGGCGGAAACTGAATTGGCGCAAGTGATGGTATCCTTTATAAAAAATGGAGCACGATGGATACCTGCTATTCAAAATGGCATACAGGTTAGTTCGTGGAGAAAAGTTTCAATAAGCTTTCCTCTTGAAAATTCTATATATTAATTCAAAAGCTAACAAGGAATAATTTATGAAAACGTTAATGCCTGTTGTTTTTATCCTGCTTTGCTTTAGTGCAAAGTCCCAACCTTCAGACACGATCAAAGTCAATACAGATTCAGTTTATACAAACCCCGAAAAAGAAGCTCAATTTCCAGGTGGAAAAACAAAGTGGAATGAGTACATTAAGAAAACACTTGAAGCAAATATTAAAACCTTGCTTGATGATCCTAAAAGTAACGGAGTATGTACTGTAAATTTTATTGTTGACAGAGACGGCAGTATTCTTGTAGCTGTTCCTTTAAATATGCAGGGATCTGAACTAGCAAGAGTTTTCGTAAAAGCAATTTCAAAAGGACCAAAATGGATACCAGCTACAGTAAATGGAATACCTGTAAAAAGTCTTCGTAAACAAAAAGCAATATTTAAATCATCACCTAAAGAAACATTCTAAAAAACGATTTATGAAAAAGTTAATACTTGCGATCTTCATCTTTTTTGCTTTTACAGCAAACGCACAAACATCTGATACTGCAAAATCAACTATTCCAGTAGATTCAACTGTTTTTACAAAAGTTGATGTTGAAGCAAGTTTTCCCGGCGGAGAACAGGAATGGAATAAATATATTCAGAAAGTTGTCGAAAGAAATATTGACAGGATCATGAAGAACAAAGCAAGCTTAGGCACCTGCGAAATACAGTTTATAGTGGATAAAGAAGGGTATGTTACCAATGTAGAAGCACTGACTTTAAAAAATTCTGTTTTGGCAAAAGTGTTTGTGGATGCCGTAAAGAATGGCCCCCGGTGGAATCCTGCTCAACAGAATGGCCGCTTTGTAAAAGCCTGGAGAAGACAGAAAGTTACCATTCTCCCACCTGAAAAATAACTCTCCTAACAATAAGCAAAACATCAACTCTTCGCCGGTCTTATTCTGGAATTCATGAAGTGCATTTTCTTTTAACTAAAAATTTAGTTGTTAAACTAATTTTTTAGTTATACATTCGTTTTATGAAGAATGAAACGACCAAGCCGCTTACAAAAGCTGAAGAACAGGTAATGAAAGTTATCTGGAAACTTGAGAAAGCTTTTTTAAGAGACATTGTTGATGCAATGCCTCCCCCTAAACCTCATCAGAATACTGTTGCAACAATTCTTAAAATTCTGATCGACAAAAAATTTGTTGATGTAAAAGTTGTTGGTCGAATGCATGAATATTTTCCATTGATCAGCATGGACAACTATTCCCGAATGAGCATGAAGAACCTGGTGAAAGGCTACTTTGAAGGATCGTTCAGCAATGCTGTTTCATTCATGGTGAAAGACAACAACATCAGTATTGAAGAACTGGAACTTTTATTAAAAGAACTGAAAAACACAAAAAAATGATTGCAGTTGCCGACTTCCTGATAAAAGTAATTATCTGTTCCGGTCTGCTCACCGGTTTTTACTGGATTGCGTTACGCAATAAACTGTTTCACCAATGGAACAGGTACTATTTAATAGCTGTGGTTGCAGTATCACTCTGCATACCATTTATTAAAATTACTTTAACGCAAACAGCCACTACTTCGCCGGTTACTTACCAGGCATTACAAACAGTAACTACAAATGAAGCATGGATAGAAGATTCACAGATTGCACAGGAAAACGGCAAAACCTTTTTTACTTCAGAAAATATTTTATTGCTTTTGTATGCACTGGTTTCATTGCTGGTTTTATTAATGACAATTGCAGCATTACTGAAAATAGGCCGTTTGCTTAAAGCCAACCAGAAATGGAAAATCGACTCGCTTACATTTGTTGAAACCGATGCAAAAGGAACACCTTTTTCTTTCTTCCGTTTCCTGTTCTGGAACAATGCCATCGACTTCCATTCCGAAAAAGGGCAGCAGATATTTGCACACGAACTTATACATGTTGAAGAAAAGCACAGTGCTGATAAGCTGCTGATGCAACTTGTTTTAATTGTTTTCTGGATCAACCCTTTTTTCTGGCTTATCAGGAAAGAACTGACAATGATCCATGAGTTTATTGCCGATCAGAAATCAGTAAAGAATCATGACACAGCTTCGTTTGCAGCAATGATTCTTGCATCGGTTTATCCAACTGTAAATTTTCCAATGACCAACTCATTTTTTTATTCACCTATAAAACGAAGATTACTTATGCTTTCCAAATTACAAAACCCCAAAGTAAGTTACTTCAGCAGGCTTTTATTATTGCCGTTGCTAACCTTGATTTTCTTTGCATTTGTTTTAAAGACAAAAACTGTTACAAAACAAGAAAGAGTTCCCAAACTCGACAAACAAATAACTGTAGTTATTGATGCAGCCCATGGTTTTAAAGATGGCAAACCCGATGGTCCAATAGGTCTTAATGGCATTTCGGAAGATGAAATCAGCTTGGCTATTTCAAAAAAAATCGAAGTGCTGAATAAAGATAAAAACCTGAAATTGATTTTTACAAGAACAAGTAATGATGCTATCGGTTTGCGTGAAAGAACAAATTTTGCAATTGAAAATAAAGCTGATCTGTTTATTTCAATTCATGCAAATTACTCACCTCAGTTAAGAGAAGGGAATAAATATATTGAAAACCCGAGTAACGGCTTTGAAATGTATGTTGCAAGAGATGAGTTTCCTTTTGTGGCAGAAAGTAAAGAACTTGCTTCTAACATTGTTACCGAAATGCAGGGAATAATTGCAGTAAGAGAACCTGCCATTAAGCAAAGACAAAAAGGAATATGGGTTCTGCAAAACACAAACTGCCCGGCAGTAATTGTTGAATGTGGTTTTATTTCGAATAAAAAAGATGCAGCATTTTTAAGTGAAGAAAAGAACCAGGAAAAAATGGCAGAAGCAATTTTACGAGGAATAAAAAAATATGTATCAGAAAACAATAACATCATTACCACTAATGATACAATTCCCGTATCAGAAAAAACTTTCAAAGAAAATAAACCACTGTATATAATAAATGGCAAAAGAGTTAAAGCAGAAGAATTTGAAAGAAGAATTATATCATCTGATAAAGTAACCGTAATAAAAGCAAATAATCAGGCCGCTATTATCAAATATGGACCTGATGCTAAAAACGGAGTTATGATATTTGATAATGCAATCATTTCAAATCAATCTAATAGAGATACATTGCCACAAGCAAATGATGATGAAAATATCGTTTTTACAAAAACGGAAATTGAAGCCCAGTTTCCAGGGGGAGAAACAAAATGGAATGAATACATTCGAAAAATAACTTCTGAAAACCTGAATGAGTTAGTAAAAGATAAAAAAAGTGGCACATGCGAAGTGCATTTCATTATTACAAAAGATGGCAACGTAAAAAATATAGAAGCTTTGACTATGAAAGGTTCAAAATGGGCTGAAATTATTATTGAGGCTATAAAAAAAGGACCTAAATGGATACCAGCTGTTCAAAACGGACATAAAGTTACAGCTTGGAAAAATGTAAGTACTATTCTTAAATTGCCTGATATAAATGAACTTGAGGAAAAAAATAAAGCTGAACCATCAGTAACTTTAAATGGCGAAAAGCCTGGAAAAATAAGTGCTGAAAAATTTATAAATCTTAATCAGTTAATTATTACTGATGAATGGGAAATAAAAGGATACACACTTCTTTTTGCCGGAGAAGGTTTCCCGCAAGTAAAATACGTACACATAAACAATTCAGGTACATTAACAAATAAAGTCATCGAATTAATAAAACAATCAAAAGAAGGAACTTCCGTTGTGATTGATGAAGTAACGGCTGTATCTAGAGAAACTGGAATTGTAAAAAGAATACGTCCGGTTTTATACAACCTTTATTAAAAATCTATCAAAACACCAACTCCTCGCCCCCAACCTTAATTACTAATTCTTTCTTATCACTCTCTTCCACCCTGCCAATTAGCTGTGCGTCCACGCCAAATGATTTTGCAATGGAAATAATTTCAGCAGCTGAGGTTTCAGTTGTATAAACTTCCATACGTGTACCCATGTTGAACACCTGGTACATTTCACGTGCATCAGCACCCGAAGCATCTTTGATAATATCAAATATCACCGGCGGAGTAAATAAATTATCTTTCACAACTTTCATTGGCGCAGGAAGATATTTCAAACATTTTGTTTGTCCGCCGCCGCTGCAGTGAATCAATCCATGAACTTCATCAAAATGATTTTCAAGAATTGTTTTGATGACCGGTGCAAATGTTCTTGTGGGAGAAAGTAATAATTTACCAATTGAAATTTTTTCGTTCGCTAAACCGCCATCGGGGTTTGCAACCGCCAATGGGGCTTCAAGTACATCGGTCATTTTATACTTACCTATGTAGACCACATCATCACTCAGCTTTGGTTCAAATGTTTCAGGAAAATGCTCTGCATAAAACTTATTCAGCACATCATGTCTTGCACTGGTAAGGCCATTGCTTCCAAGTCCGCTGTTGTAAGATGGATCATAATTACAGGTTCCAAAGCCGGCTAATCCAACAATCACATCACCCGGTTTTATTTTATCGTTGCTGATTACTTTTTCTTTTGGCCAGCGTGCTGTCATGGTTCCGTTAACAGCAACAGTACGCACCACATCACCTACATCAGCCGTTTCACCACCGAGGTAATGAATATTCACACCGTATTCTTTCAGTTGATCAAATAACTCAGCCGATCCGTTAATAATCTGTTCCAGCACTTCACCCGGTATCAGCAATTTGTTCCTGTCGACTGTACTTGAAAAAAGAATATTATCATAAATACCCACGCAAAGCAAATCATCGAGGTTCATCACAATTGCATCCTGTGCAATTCCCTTCCAAACGGATGCATCGCCGGTTTCTTTCCAGTATAAATAAGCAAGAATACTTTTAGTACCTGCACCATCGGCATGCGTTACATTCACCCAATTTTCATCGTTTCCGAGATAATCGGGGTACAGCTTGCAGAATGCGTTGGGGTAAAGGCCCTGGTCGAGATGCTGCACGGCTTTATGTACTTCTTCTTTTTGCGCTGAAACTCCTCTTTTATTGTATAACGACATGCTGATTGGTTTGAAGCCGCAAAACTAACACTTCCACACGTCAAATGTGTTACTTTTGCACTTCCATTTATGAAGGTTTACAGAAGTTTACAGCAATTGCCCGTTTTTACGAACGCTGTTCTTACCATCGGAACTTTTGATGGAGTTCATCTCGGTCATCAGCATATTATCAGGCAATTGTTACAGGAAGCAGTACATACCGGTGGCGAATCGGTCTTGATCAGTTTCTATCCTCATCCAAGAAAAGTTCTGCGCCCACAGGAGCAGATCCCTCAACTTACCACCCTTGATGAGCGAATTGAATTACTGAAAAAACAGGGATTGGATAACCTTGTTGTTGTTCAGTTCAATATGGAATTTTCGCAGCAGTTACCTGAAAATTATATCAGAGATTTCCTGGTCGACCGTTTTCATCCTGCGCTCATCATTATTGGCTACGATCATAAGTTTGGCAAAAACAGGCAAGGCGATTATCAACTATTAGAAAAAATGGGTGAACAGTATAATTATAAAGTGAAAGAAATCCCGCAACAAGTACTGAATGAAATTGCAGTTAGCTCAACAAAAATCCGCAGCGCACTTGCAATGGGCGAAATTGAAAAAGCAAATCAGCTGCTTGGTTATGCTTATTTCTTTAAAGGATATGTGATTGAAGGAAACAAACTGGGCCGCAAGCTGGGATATCCCACAGCCAATTTACAAATGCAGGATCCGGATAAATTAGTTCCTGCAAATGGTGTGTATGCTGTGGAAGCACAGATTGAAGGCGAAACGAGATTACTGAGGGGAATGATGAACATTGGTACCAAACCAACTGTTGGCGGAACAAACCGCAGTGTGGAAGTAAACCTGTTTGATTTTGATGAAGATATTTACAACCGTCATCTCAAAGTGTATGTGAAATATCATTTGAGAAACGAAAAAAAATTCGACGGACTGGAACAATTAATCGGGCAATTGCATTTGGATAAAGAACAAAGCATTGCTCTTCTAAACAAATAAATTTTAAGCACATGTTATCCGCAATTGATCCGGCAGCAACCAACGCATGGCAACAGCTTTCTGCACATGCAGATGAGATGAAGAAAGTACAGATGAAAGAATTGTTTAAAGCCGATGCAAACCGCTTTCAGCAGTTCAGTCTTTTTTTAGACGAGATCCTGTTTGATTATTCAAAGAACATCATCACAGAAAAAACAATGAAACTTCTTTTACAACTTGCAGAAGAATGCAAGGTGAAAGAAGGAATTGAAAAGATGTTCAGCGGAGATGAAATTAACCATACAGAAAAAAGAGCCGTACTGCATACTGCACTGCGCAATTTTTCAGGCAACGCTGTTTTGGTAAATGGTAAAGATGTAATACCCGATGTAAAAAAGGTGAATGCACAAATGAAAGATTTCTGTGCACGTATTCATAGTGGCGAATGGAAAGGTTATACGGGTAAAAAAATAAAATACATCGTTAACATTGGTATTGGTGGCAGTGACCTTGGACCGGTAATGGTAACAGAAGCATTAAAACCTTACTGGGTTGAAGGTATTGAAACGTATTTTGTAAGTAATGTTGATGGTACACATATTGCTGAAACACTGAAAAAAGTTACAGCCGATGAAACCTTGTTTCTTGTTGCATCAAAAACATTCACCACGCAGGAAACCATGACCAATGCACACAGTGCAAGAAACTGGTTTTTACAATATGCAAAAGATGAAGCACATGTTGCCAAACATTTCGCTGCTCTTTCAACCAATGAAAAAGAAGTAGTGAAGTTTGGAATTGATAAAGCAAACATGTTTGAGTTCTGGGATTGGGTTGGCGGACGTTATTCGTTGTGGAGTGCAATTGGTTTATCCATCGCTTTGACAATTGGCTACGACAATTTTGAAGAACTGTTGAAAGGTGCATTTGCAGCTGATGAACATTTTAAAACAGCAGCATTTGAAAAAAATATTCCTGTTATCATGGCATTGATCGGCACATGGTATGTAAACTTCTTTGATGCAAAGAGCGAAGCTATTCTTCCCTATGACCAGTACATGCACCGCTTTGCTGCTTATTTCCAGCAGGGAAATATGGAAAGCAATGGTAAGTATGTTGACAGAAGCGGAAAGAATGTTACATACAGTACAGGTCCCATCATCTGGGGTGAACCTGGCACAAATGGTCAGCATTCATTTTACCAGTTAATTCACCAGGGAACACATTTAATTCCTGCCGATTTTATTGCACCTGCCATCAGTCATAATCCGCTCAGCGATCATCACAACAAACTCATGAGTAATTTCTTTGCACAAACCGAAGCACTCATGAACGGTAAAACAAAAGAAGAAGTGATTGCTGAAGGAGTAAAAGAAGAACTGGTGCCTTACAAAGTATTTGAAGGGAACCGTCCAACGAATTCAATTCTTATAAAGAAAATAACGCCGTTCAGTTTGGGTGAACTGATTGCTTTGTACGAACACAAAATTTTCGTGCAGGGTGTTATCTGGAATATTTACAGTTTTGATCAATGGGGAGTTGAATTAGGTAAACAGTTAGCGAATAAAATTTTACCAGAGTTGATTAACAACGATCAAGTAACTTCTCACGACACTTCAACAAACGCACTTATTAATCAATACAAAAAATTCCGTCAATAAAAACTAAGCCCCGGTAATACCGGGGCTTAGTTTTTTAAAACAGAATTTAAAACTTACTGAAAAACCAGCAGTACGACTTTTCAGTAAGCTCCTGATTATTTTTTTTTATTTAACTCCACAACGATGGCGGATATTCGCCCGAAGCAACCAGGTCATTTACACTTTGCTGAACACCCGGCGCATCTTCTTTATACGTAACGCCAAACCATTGTGATGAGGTTGGTATAACCTTCACCACACCCAGTTTGCTTTTGATAAATGAATCAGCAACCAGCGGAATAAAAAATTCAGACTTCTCTTCGTTACCGTGTTCTTTTAAAAATGTATCAAACAATTTTTCTGTGAGCGCAAACAATGAATGATCAAAGCACCAGAAGTTCATACTTACACTTGAATGATAAGGCACTTCATGTTTACCTGCTGCATCTTCATACACAATCCGTCCGCCATCTTCATATATTTTGGTGCGCTCATTAATGCTGGTGAGATTTTGTTCATCATTCACCTGGCATACACCCCTGCTCACAGTTCCGTTTTTGCTGAGTGTTTTTGAAAGATCGTAACCAATGATGGCATGTTTCTGCGGATTGCATTCGTTGTTTAAAAAAGCGGCTGCTTTTTCAAATGCATCTCTTCCGTAAAAATCATCGGCATTAATTACAGCAAAGGGTTCTTTCACTGCATCTTTCGCACATAAAATTGCATGACCGGTTCCCCATGGCTTTACTCTTGTTGATGGGATAGAAAATCCCCCGGTAAATAAACTCAGTTCCTGGTACACATAACCTGTTTCAATTTTGCCTTTGAGTTTGGGTTCAAAGATGGATTGAAATTGTTCTGCAAAATCTTTGCGTATAATGAACACAACTTTACCAAAGCCTGCACGTATGGCATCATAAATTGAGTAATCCATAATGGTTTCGCCTGCCGGACCAAAACCTTCAATCTGTTTCATGCTTCCGTAACGGCTGGCCATGCCTGCTGCTAAAATCAATAAAGTGGGTTTCATGTGTTTTTATATTTTTGAACAGCGCTAAGATAATAAACAATCATTCTAAAAAAAGCATGCAACCGTTTTTGCAACAAATACAGTGCGATAAAGCTGAATGGATTTTGAACAATAACAAACCCTTTCAATTCACGGTTGCAAGGTTCGATCTCATTCATCCTTTTATCTCCGGTAACAAATATTTTAAACTCAGGTACAACCTGCAACGGCTTATTGCCGAAGGAAAGAATGGTGTAATGACGATGGGCGGAGCTTATTCCAACCATCTTGCAGCAACAGCTTTTGCATGTTTTGAAGCCGGGCTCAGCAGTGTTGGTCTTGTGCGTGGCGAAATTACAGAGCCGCTTAATCCCACATTATCATTTTGTAAACAACATGGCATGCAGCTGATTGCTGTTGAACGGAAAGATTACAACCGCAACAGCTCCGTTACAGAACAGCTAAAACAGAATTACCCCGATATGTTGTTTGTTCCCGAAGGTGGCGATAATGCAGAAGGTTTACAGGGCTGTAAAGAAATGCTTAACATGGTTGAGCAAGCCGATAGCTACACACATATTCTCTGCTGCATGGGAACGGGCACCACATTTAAAGGAATTGCCTCATCAGCAAAAGCACATCAGACAATCATTGGTATTCCTGTTTTAAAGATCAGGGAAGATGAAAAGGAACTGTTTATAAAAAATCATGCAGGCATTGAATCAGCAGCAACAAAAAAGGTTTTATTTGAATATGCGGGTAATGGTTATGCAAAATTCAGCAAGGAGCAACTGAATTTTATGAATTCATTTTATACGAAAAACAAGATCCCGACCGATATAATATACACAGGTAAATTAATGATGGCAGTTGTGGATCTTGCTGAAAAAGGATTCTTTCCTGCAGGAAGTAAAATTCTTGCTGTTCATTCGGGTGGTTTACAAGGCAACAACAGTTTACCTCCGGGGTTATTAATATTCTGATCGGCATTATCTTTGCGCACTGAAAACGAATTCAATTACTGATGCAAAAACTGTTTTTCATTTTACTGGGTCTTTTGTTGAGTTATACTGTATCTGCACAAACTGATACACTACCAAAGTTCAAAGCCATTAAAAAGAATGGAGAAATAACCATCAGCTGGGCCAATGGTTTTAAAAACATTACACAGCTGAACATCCAGCGTTCAAAAGACAGTTTGAAAAACTTCAGCACCATTCATTCGGTTCCAAACCCAAATGCAAAGTCGTACAGCTACGTTGATAAAACCGCAAAAAACGACAGCGGCTATTACCGCATCTTTGTTTTGTTTGAAGGAACGAATTATATTTTCACTCCATCAAAAAAACTGTTTATTGATACCACCAAACCTCCGGTAATTGTAACAGTAACAAAAGAAAAACCACAGGAAAATATTGAGAAGACAAAAGCTTCTGCAAAAGAAAATTCCAATAAAGAAAATCAGGTGGTGATCAAAGAAGAAAAACCACAACCACCGCCAAAGCCGGTATGGGTTCCTTCTGCTTATGTGTTTACAGGCGATGATGGAAATGCAGTCATCAGCTTGCCCGATGCATTAAGCAAAAAATATTCGATTGTAATTAAAAATGAAAGCGGCAATGTGCTGTTCAAAATTCCGCAGGTAAAAGAAGTGTACCTCACATTGGATAAAGTCAACTTTTTAAAATCGGGCTGGTATTTCTTTGAACTGATGGAAGACGGAAAACTCAAAGAGAAGAACAAGTTTTTAATTACGAGAGATAATTAAACGGATGTTTGGTAAATAGTGTAAGAAGTAGTCTTACTTCTTGCTTATTACCTATTACTTATCACCTATCACTTACTACTTCAACTCCACCCCAAACACTTTTTCAAAATTCTTCTTCACCCGTTCTTTTGCTTCTTCAAAATCAACTTCACGGCCAAGTTCTTTTTGTAAAGAAGTTACCTGTTTGTTCTGGATGCCGCAGGGAATAATAAAGTTGAAATAATTTAAATCGGTATTTACATTCAGCGCAAAGCCATGCATGGTAATCCACCTGCTGCAACGTACACCCATTGCACAGATCTTGCGTTCTTTCCCCCTTATACCCGGATCAAGCCACACACCTGTTTCGCCTTTGCTGCGTTCGCCTTTCAAACCATAATCAGCAAGCGTAAGAATAATCACTTCTTCCAGGTTGCGGAGATATTTACCAATATCGGTTTCAAATTTTTCCAGGTCAAGAATGGGATAACCTACAATCTGCTGCGGACCGTGAAAAGTAATATCGCCTCCACGGTTGGTGGGATAATATTCAATTCCTTTTTGTAAACGTGTCTGTTCGTTAATGAGAATATGACTGGCATCGCCGCTCTTACCCAAGGTATAAACAGGCGGATGTTCTACAAACAAAAGATGATGTGTTGTAGAAGGTACCAAATCAATATCAGCTACAAACTCATTACTATCGGCTAACGACTGTATTTTCTTCTCTCTCTCCCTCAGCTCTGCTTTCACCTGCAGGTTCTGCTGCATCAGACTTTCCTGGTAATCCCAGGCCTCTTTGTAAGGCATTTGGCCCAAATCTTTAAAAAACACCTGTTGCGTCATGGGTGCAAATTTACATTGATTTCAAATTATCTTGTGATAGGGTTAATTTTGCAAACTATGATCGACGAAGAATTACTTGAACAGGACAGTGAACTGGAAAACGGCGATGGCTCGGAAGAGTTATACGAGCAGAAACGCTATGTGGTCAGCAAGGGGCAGGAACCCCTGCGTATTGATAAATACCTGATGAGCAAAATTGAAGGTGCCACACGTAATAAAGTGCAGCGTGGCATTGACAATGGCCTTGTTTTGGTGAACAATGCATTTGTAAAAGCAAATTATAAAGTAAAACCCGGCGATGAAATTCTTACTCTTTCCGATACTTCGCCGGAAGATACCGAACTGAAACCCGAGCAACTGCCTCTGAATATTGTTTATGAAGATGAATCCGTAATTCTTGTCAACAAAGTTGCAGGAATGGTAATGCATCCAGGCTGCGGCAACTATACCGGCACGTTGGTAAATGGTGTATTGTGGCATTTGCTTCAGCAAAACCCGGGATTAACTGAAGCTGAACTTCCACGTTTCGGCATGGTGCACCGTATTGATAAAAACACCAGCGGACTGGTAATTATGGCGAAGACTGAACAGGCCAGTGTGCATTTAGCCAAACAGTTTTTCAATCATACAGTAGAGCGTAAATACGTGGCGCTTGTATGGGGCGATATAAAAGAAGACAGCGGCACCATAACCGGTCATGTGGGCCGTCATCAGCGTTTCCGTAAAATCATGGATGTTTATCCCGATGGTGAATATGGAAAAGAAGCCACCACTCATTATACCGTACTCGAACGTTTTGGTTACACAACGCTGGTTGAATGTAAACTGGAAACAGGTCGTACACACCAGATACGTGTACACATGCAGCACATTGGTCACCCGTTGTTTAATGATGATACGTATGGTGGCGACCGTATTGTAAAAGGAACGGTTTACACAAAGTACAAGCAGTTTGTAGATAATTGTTTTGCCATCTGCCCACGCCATGCATTACATGCAAAAACACTGGGCTTCACACATCCCAAAACACAAAAGAAAATATTGTTTGACAGTGAACTTGCGCTGGATATGCAGCAGGTGATTGAAAAGTGGCGGGTTTATACAAAAGCTAAGAATCTTACAGGTGATGATGAATAAAAAAAATCCCGTCGTTAAGCGACGGGATTTTTTTTTATTTCGGGAATACCATTTTATAATCAACACTGATCTTTCCCCTGGAAATATCATCCAGTTTTCCTTTCAGTAATTTTCTTTTCAGGGGTTTGAGGTAATCAATAAAAAGTTTACCATCAATATGATCGTATTCATGAAGAATAACCCTTGCAGTAATTCCATCAAATGTTTTTACATGTTCGTTAAACTTCTCGTCCATGTAACGGATGGTTACTTCTTCTGCACGGGCAATATCTTCCCTGATCTTGGGAATGCTTAAACAACCTTCGTTATACAGCCAGTCGTCACCCGCCAGTTCTTCCACATGTGCATTGATGAACACCTGCTTTGTACCCGGAACATCAGGATACATCGAAGCTTCTTCTTCTTCCATATTTTCAAACATCTGCTGACTGTCAACCACAAACAGGCGAATATCCTTGTTGATCTGCGGTGCAGCCAACCCAACACCATTGGATGAATACATGGTTTCCCACATATCAGCAATCAGCTTATCCAGGTTGGGATAATCAGGGGTAATGTCTTTACAAACTTTCCGTAACACTTCAGCTCCGTATGCTACAATTGGAAGAATCATTCGATTTAAGATTTGCGGTTTTAGTTTTCTGATTTTTTACCTGTTCCAATAAAAAAATCAGCTGCAAATATAAGCATTGGGAGGAGGAATTGTGAATGATCAATAGTCAATGGAGAATAAACGTTCCTGCTTTTTCTTCAAAGTCTTTGTGGTTCCAAAAAATCTGCAATCGTAAATCTGAAATCTACACTCTTGCCAGGTATTCCTGCAGCATAATGGTAGCAGCAATTTCATCCACCAGTTTTTTATCCCGGCGCTGACTTTTCTTTAATCCCATTTCAAGCATGGCATCTTTGGCCATTTTGGAAGTATAACGTTCATCAACTGTTTCAATAGGTATAGCGGGGAAGTTTTTCTTTAACTGGGCAATGGCATTTTTTACCAAAGGAGTGGCATGAGTATCAGTATCATCCCAATTAGTGGGCATACCAATAATAATTTTCTCCACCTGCTCCTTGCTGAAATAATCTTTGAGGAAAGGAATAAAATTTTTTGTTTCGATGGTGGTTAAACCGGTAGCAATAATCTGCAGCGGATCAGTTACTGCCAACCCCGTGCGTTTACCGCCATAATCGATGCAAATTATACGAGCCATAGGAGAAAGTTAATAGTTCATTGTTGATAGTTCATAGTTGGCTATATCGAGTCTCTCAGCTTGGTAATCATTTTGCTCAGTACCTCGTAACCAGCATAATATTTGTCAAATTCTTCCTGCGAAATATAATTCCGCTTGATCGCCATAAACAAGCAGGCAACAACCTCAATACCAGATCTTAATGCAATGTTCAGAAAACGTTTAAACTCCGGGGCAGTTTGCCCGGTACTTCCTTCTGCAATATTCAGCACAACAGAATCAGCAGCACGTTTTATTTGAGATGAAAGGCTGAAACGCTCTTCGACAGGGAACTTTTTAACCAGCAGGTCAATTTCATTTGATAAATCAAGTGCATTTTGCCAAACCTTTAATTCCTCAAAACGAAAAGCCATATACAGATGTTTTGTTTTGCTATTAACCATGAACCATCAACTATGAACTATGAACCATGAACCATCGCCCATCGCCCATCAACCAGCCACCAGCATATCCACAATCACAAACACTGCAAACACCACACTGGCAATACCATTTGCTGTCATGAAAGCAAGATTCACCCGGCTTAAATCGTTGGGTTTAACAATTGAATGCTGGTATACAAGCATACCCACAAATACAGCAACACCAATCCAGTACCACCATCCAAAACAACCATACAACCCTGCTGTAATTACACATGCAGCAGAAAGTACATGCAACAGTTCTGATACACGTAATGCCTTCGCTTTACCCAGCCAGGCCGGGATTGATTTCAGCTTATATTCTTTATCAAACTCTTCATCCTGCAGGGCATAAATAATATCAAAACCACTTACCCAGAACAACACTGTGAATGAAAATAAAACAGGCAGTAATGCAAATTTCCCGGTTACAGCAAGGTATGCACCAATGGGTGCAAGACTTAATCCTAATCCCAACACCAAATGGCAAAGCGGTGTAAACCGTTTGGTAAAACTATAACCCAGCACCACAAACAAAGCCACCGGCGATAATGCCAGGCAAAGCGGGTTAATGAAATAAGTAGTTGCAACAAACAATAAGCTGGTAATAATCGTAAACCACAATGCACTGTTGGCCGTAATAATTCCCGCCGGTATTTCACGGATGGCGGTGCGTGGATTTTTTGCATCAAAGCTCCTGTCTAAATAACGGTTAAAGGCCATGGCTGCACTGCGGGCGAAGACCATGCAAAGGATAACGAGAATGAACTTCAATAAGATTGCACTACCATAATGATTAAAGAATTCTGAGGTAAAAGGCTTTGCAACACCCCATCCAATTGTTTCATTTAAATTCCAATGTCCATGTTCAATTTTTCCGCTTGTAAGTGCCAGAAAAAATCCAATCAACGCAAAGGGCATTGCAAAAATGGTATGCGAAAACTTAATCAGGGACAGATAGTTTTTGAACTTCTTCATCGTTAATTCTTGTTGTTAAACCGGGTTTATCTTTTAGCATCAACCGCCGCCAGGGTTTACAACCACTCACGGGGTTTGCATTTTTCACTTTTACTTTTTTACTTTTTACTTTTCCACTCCTCTCACCATCTCCCACAACACCACTCCTGCTGCCACACTAATGTTGAGCGAATGTTTCATGCCAAACTGTGGTATTTCAATACAGGCATCGCAGGCAAGTAAGGTTTCCTGCTCCACACCTTCGGCTTCATTGCCAAAAATCAGCGCTGTTTTTTCACCTGCATCCCGCACAAAATCGTTCAGCATAATGCTGTTCTCCACCTGTTCAATACCGTACAGTTTATAACCTGCTGCTTTCAGCTCAGCAATGGCATCGGCTGTTTTGGAAAAATACTTCCAGCTAACCGTTTCGGTTGCACCCAGGGCCGTTTTATGAATATCCCTGTGCGGGGGCTGCGGCGTATAACCAATCAAGTAAACCGCTTCCACCAAAAAAGCATCGGCTGTACGAAAAACACTGCCCACATTCTGCATGCTGCGTATGTTTTCCAGCACCACAATAATCCGGTTCTTTTCAGCTTCCTTAAACTCGTCAACCGACTTCCGGTTCAGCTCATCCATGCTCAGTTTTCGCATCCGGCAAAGGTAATGGTGAATGGTCAATGGTCAATGGTGATTGAGGCCATCATCTTGCCCTTTCTTACCTCTTACAGCCCCTCCTACACCGTACTTCGTACATAAAGCATACCTTTGCGCAAATTTGAATATTAGAATATGAACACATTTGAAGCGCTTGGTTTGGACGAAAGATTGATGAAAGCGGTCAGCGAACTCGGTTTTACAACTCCCACTCCTATTCAGGAAAAAGCAATTCCCGTTCTTTTGAGCGGTACAAAAGACCTGATTGGTCTTGCCCAGACAGGTACTGGCAAAACAGCAGCATTTGGTTTACCCCTGCTGCAGTTATTAGATGAAAACAAGAAATATCCGCAGGCATTAATTGTTTGCCCAACCCGTGAACTTTGTTTACAGATTGTAAAAGAAATTGAAATCTTTAAAAAACATATCAAAGGCATGCAGGTTGTTGCCGTGTATGGTGGCACATCCATTGGTATGCAAATCAGGGATATTAAACGTGGTGTGCAGATTGTTGTAGCAACTCCCGGACGTTTAATTGATTTAATTGAACGTAAAGCAATCAATCTCGGCGAAATTGAATACGTGGTACTCGATGAAGCAGATGAAATGCTGAACATGGGTTTCCAGGACGATATTGAATTCATTCTGCAAAACACACCAAAGAAAGAAAGTACATGGTTATTCAGCGCCACCATGCCGCCCGAAATACGCAAGGTGAGCCGCAAGTACATGAAGGAGCCAATTGAAGTAACAGTTGGTAAAGTAAACACTGCAAACAAAAACATTGATCATCAGTACTACGTTTGCTCATCGCATCACCGTTATGAAGCACTGAAACGTTTAATTGATTTCAATCCCGGCATTTACGGTATCATCTTCACACGTACAAAAGTTGATGCACAGGAAATAACAGAAAAACTCACCCGTGAAGGTTATGATATTGATGCACTGCATGGCGATCTTACCCAGCAGCAGCGTGATAAAGTAATGGGGCAGTTCCGTGATAAAACATTACAACTGCTTATTGCAACCGATGTGGCTGCACGTGGTATTGATGTAAAAGACATCACTCATGTAATTAACTACGAACTGCCCGATGATATTGAAGTGTACACACACCGCAGCGGACGTACAGGTCGTGCAGGTAAAACAGGTATTTGTATGAGCATTGTGCACAGTCGTGAAATTGGCAAACTCCGCCAGATTGAACGCATTGCACAATCACAGTTTCATAAAACAGAAATCCCAACCGGTAAAGATGTTTGCCGTAAACAGTTTTTCTCGTTTATGGATAAACTCATCAATACCGATGTAAGCAACGAAGAATATGAAACCTATGTACCCATGCTGCATGAAAAATTTGCAGAAATGAGCAAGGAAGATATTCTCAAGCGTGTGGCTGCAATGGAGTTCGACCGTTTCCTGAAGTATTACGAAAATGCAGAAGACCTCAACGTTCGTGAACGTGAACGTGGCGGAAGAGAGTTTGATAAATTCAGGAAAGATGGACATGGTGCCGAAAGAGGTGCACGTACCCGTGAACCATACAGGGATACTCAGGGTCGTGATTTCAAATCAGGCGGCAACTTCACCAAGCTGTTTGTAAACCTTGGAACAAAAGATGGTTTTTACAAAGCAAGCTTCCTGCAGTTTATTCTCGACATGAGCGATTTAAAAAAGGATTCGCTCGGCCGTATTGATATGCGTGAAATGAACAGCTGGGTTGAGGTTGACAGTAAAGCTGCCAAACAAATGATGCGTTCCATTGATGGTAAAAAATTCAAAGGCCGCAGCATTCGTATGAACGAAGCAAACAGCAGGTAAACCGTCGGGGCGCTCAAAGCCACCTGAACGATTTATTTTAAATAACGCAAGTCCCGGTTAAGTTAACCGGGACTTTTTTTATGTTGCAGGGTTTGATGCTGCTATTGAGCTGTTGTTGCGTCGCACTCTTGTACGCTTTTAATTTTATGCAGCAATTAATCTTTGAAAATTTGAAAAGCAGAACAATAATTTTCCAGGTTGAACTAACGCATTTTTTTAAAATAAAACCAACCTGCCAATATCACTATCACTGGTACAATTAAAGATGTATAGCTCCAGATATCATTATACTTGTATAAAATAATTTGTGTTACAGTGATAGTAAGAGAGAATATCACCACAGCCCATCTCCTCATAAACATAATTCCAGCTAAACTTATCCAAATCAATAATGAAGATAAGAGTAAGAAATTTTTATACCATTCACCAACCATATAAGCAAGTTCTGTTGTCCATAACAAAAGAGTTGGCACAGTATTTAAAAAACCTAAAATACAAGCTACATAAATCAGAGTAGGCGTTTGAATTCGATTTTTATTGGTATTTATATCGTCGGTCATTCTGTTGTTTTTTTACAGTCTTTGATAAACAAACCTTTTCAGAAAAAGCTCCGAACCTATCCAAATAAAACTACCCCAAAATAAGGAACATAATTCTTTGCAGCTTGTAAATTTTGTTTTGCAGCAGTTTAAAAACTGTTTGTAATAGGTTAATTATTTCCAGCAGATGACTATTCTTATAGTGCAGTTATTAATTCATTTTTTGCAATTGGCTGTTGCCCTGGTACAGATGCTTGCTTCTTTGTTGTAGTTGTTTTTTGACTTGTTGCAGATGCCTTTTTCTTTACTACAGATGTGTATTTCGTTACCGCAGATGGCTATTTCTTCAATGTAGTTGCTTATTTCTTCGTTGTAGATGGCTTTTTCTTTGATGTAAGCTGCCATTTCTTCATTGTAAATTGCTGTTTCTTCAATGCAAATGTTCATTTCTTTACTGCACGCATTCATTTCTTTGATGTAAATGCTTATTTCTTCATTGTAAGCTATCGTTTCTTGAATGTAAGAGGTCATTTCTTTAATGTAAATACCTGTTTCTTTGATGTAACTGTCTATTTCTTTGATGTAAGAGTCTTCCGAACAGGGTATAAATGAGAATATTAGCTTGCTTTTACGGCAAAATATGCCATTTATTCATACTTATTTTCTCAGGCGAGCCTCCTGAAAGGTACTCGTCGTTATATAAAAAGATCTGTAAAATTTTTTAAACCCTTACAGGTCTGCCCCAAATTCAAATATCACATAAACTCAATTAAAATGACTACGACCTTATTGTTATGCTTGATTAACGTATTCTGAAATTTGTTGTTTTAGCTCAGCTGGTATATTCGTCCAGTAAGTTTCATTGGTTAATATAAGCTTACAATTACATTCATTTTCCGCTACAAATACAATATGTTTAAACCAGTCAAAATATGACCATTCCCTTGGTTTGGGAGAATAAAGAAAAAGTCCAGTGCTATCCCAATGCACTTCCGTTGCAGTTCTCCATATAAGAGTAAACTTCTCTTTAGCCGGCTTAATGTAAAGTCTTTCTTTCTCATCAATACCGATTTCAAAAATCCCGTCTACTACCATAAAGCTTTATTGAAGTAGTTATTTTATATTGACTATAAGTTTGTCTCAGCAAACAACTTCGGTTGGTGAAGACACAAACCGATAAAAGGTTGCTGTTAGTATGTCCGTGTATCTATCAATTTCCCTTTATCATAAACCTCTGTTTTAAATAATATCCCTTTACTATCATAATAATTCCAAACACTATCTCTAAAAGGTTTATAATAAAACGTCTTCTTCTTTATTTTACCATAACCTCCATAAACTACCAGGTTAATAGTCGTATCATATTTAATTTGATTAGCACTATAATAGCCTTCTGTTGTCCATATAACCTCCCGTAAGCTGTTCTTTGCTTTAACACAGAACCACGCACTGCCAGTCGAATCTTTAATTTTTAGTGTGATATATTTCTTATCGGATGTAATTATTGAAGCAGTATCCTTAGAATAAGAGAAAAAGCATTCATTACAATTATCATATAAATAATAACGATCAGTTTTCTTATCCTGATTATAAATTTGCTTCAAGCCAACAAGAAAAATGAAAGGGAATAAGAAGAAAATATTTTTCATAAAACAGGTTCCTGATAAATATACAAAAACCATGGCACACCATTTTGTTTGGTCAAAACAGGAACAATAAAAAAATGGTTCGGGAACTCCGAACCATTTCAAATATTTCGATCAAAAAAAATTACATCACCACATACATCTCACCTGCACCTGCATTAAAAGTAGCAACACGGTTTTCACTTACTGCTGCAACCACAACTTTACCTGCTTTGGTTTTGATTGCTTTTCCTGCAGGTAGATAAATTTTACAAACTGCTTTCTTTGCTGCAATGATTTCGGCTTTCTGCAAGCTGTTATTATCCCAATACATATTCACTTCAAAACCACCACGGGCCTTCACTCCTTTTACTGATCCTTTTGCCCAATCCTTACCGGTTGGCAATGCAGGCAGCAAACGGATTACTTCATCATCACCATGACTTTGCAATAACATTTCAGTAATACCACTTGTGCCGCCAAAGTTTCCATCAATCTGGAACGGCGGATGACCGCAGAATAAATTACTGTAGGTGCCGCCACCATGCATCACCATTCCTTCTACATTTATTGGCTTCAGCAATTGCTTTAATAAGGAAGCTGCATGATTACCATCGCCCAGCCTTGCCCAGAAGTTTATTTTCCATGCTTTGCTCCAACCTGTTCCTTCATCGCCACGCATGGCTAATGTTTTCTTTACAGCTTCTGCAAGTGCTGGTGTACCCCATGGCGTTATTTCATCGTAAGGATGCAAACCATATAAATGCGATGCATGACGATGATGCGGCTCTGCATCTTTCCAGTCATTCACCCACTCATTCAAATCACCTTCAGCACCTATTTGGTTTGGTGCCAGCTGCGGAATTAATGCAGTGAGTTCGCCTGCCCATTCATGATCCATCCTTAAAATGTTTGCAGAGTTGATGCATGCATGAAACAGTTCACGGCAAATCTGCATATCAATGGTTGGCCCCATACATGTTTGTCCCTGGAAACCATCGGGCATGATGTAGGTATTCTCCGGCGAATTGGATGGTGCTGTTACATACCAGCCATGCACCGGTTCTTTAATTAAAATGGATTGCAGAAATTTTGCTGCACCTTTTAATACAGGATAATATTCTTTGAGAAATGCAGTATCTCTTGTAAAGCGGTAATGCTCCCAGATATGTTCGCACATCCATGCACCACCAGTTAATGTTGAACCCCAGTTTGCACCTTCGCCCGGCGATGTAAAGAACCACGGGTTACTGATCACATGCGCCACCCAGCCTTTGGCATTGTAATAAGCCTTTGCTGTTTTTTCTCCGTTGGCAACAAGGTTTTTGGTGAAGTGATGAATTGGTTCAGACAATGATGAAAGATTGGTGATCTCGGATAACCAATAGTTCATTTGTATATTAATGTTAAGATGATAATCGCCGTTCCATGGTGTTTGATATTCAACAGCCCAAAGCCCCTGCAGGTTGGCAGGTAATAAACCGGGGCGTGAAGAGGAGATAAGCAGGTAACGTCCGAAGTTGAAATACAAAACAGGTAATTGCGGATCGCTTCCATCCTGCTGGTAACGGATAAGACGTTGATTGGTTGTTAAACTGTTTACGTCATTATTCTCCGGCATATTCCAGCGGCAGCGGTTGAATAATTTCTGAAAAGCAGTTTTACTTTTTGCATCGGCAGCAGCAAATGAAATGCCCTGCACTTTTTTGATGTATTGATTTGCTTTTACCAATACATCTTCTTTATTCAGCGAACCATCTTTCCAGTTGTAATTGGTGGCTGATGAAATCTGTATCCACACTTCCGTTGCTTTATCAACCGATAATGCATTTCCAACTGTAACAACACGGCCATCTTTTGCAATAACGTTCAGCACTGTTGCAAACTGCATTCCCTTATCAGCACCGGAAGGCAGTTGCCCCTGCATTACAATTTGTTTTCCTTTTGCAGTAATGCTTGCATTTTCTTTACGGTATAATTCAAACTGCACATTGATAGCGCCTTTAACTGATGAAGTAAGTTTTACCCATGTAACATCATTTACAAAATCAGTAAACACTTCTTCGGTAAAGTTGCTGTTGCTGCGGGTGAAGCTGGTAGTTGCTTTTGCTGTTTCAAGATTTAACCAGCGCTTGTAATTGGTTGCAGTTGATGAACTGTCTTTCCATTTAATAATGAGATCGCCCATTGTTTGGTAACAACCGTATTTATCTTTTGCACCTGTACCAAAACCTGAACCTCTTCCTTTGGCAACAAAATTTTTCTGCAGCAGTTCCTGTGCTTCTTTGTTTTTTCCCTGCAATAAAAACTGTTGAATAGCCGGAAGAAATTTATATGCATTTTCATTATCAGCATCCTGCGGCCCGCCACTCCATAATGAAATTTCATTGAGCGCAATCCGTTCTTTTGTGGTGCTTCCAAAAACCATTGCACCTAAACGGCCATTACCCAACGGCATACTTTCGGTAAAGTTTTTTGCTGCTGAATCAAAGCGTATAATAACATCGCCCTGCTGGGCTTTTGCTGCTGAAGTAAAAAAAAGAAATGCAACGGAAGCAAAGCTTATCAACTTTGTAAACCTGGTCATCTGTTTGTTGTTTAGATCATTTATTGCCGGGCAGCGGAACTGTTTCACCAGTTGATTTAATCACAGGCATCTGCGCATTCCATTGCCGGAGTTGTGTTGAAAGCACTAAAGATAACTCATTTAGTTTTGCCGGAAATTGTGCAGACAAATCATGTGTTTCGCTGATATCTGTTTCAAGATTGTATAATTCTCTTTTACCTGTTTTTAAATCGTACACCAGTTTCCATTTTCCTTTTCGTACTGCCGATTTGTAATTAATACCGGGGCCGTTTTCAGGAATCCACCTGTTGGGAAAATGCCAGGTTAAAACTCTTGCCGTATCTCTCAGTGAAGCATTCTTCAAATAAGGAACCAGGTTTTTTCCATCAACCTGTTGCACTGTTTTGTATTGATTGATTCCTGCCATTTGTAAAACCGTTGGAAACAGGTCTTCAATAATCATGTACTGATCTGTTGATGATTTTGGTTTGATGACACCCGGCCATTTCACCAGCATAGGTACACGTATTCCACCTTCATACACCGAACCCTTTCCTGAACGTAAGGGAGCATTTTGTGTAAACTGTTCACCGCTTCTCGGCTTCATGGCAAAACCACCATTATCACTGATGAAAAGAATGATGGTGTTCTGATCAAGTTTGTTTTGCTGAAGATAATCCATGAGATCACCAAGGCTTTTATCCATGCCTTCAACCAATGCAGCATACTCTGCTTCCTTTTGCTTCAAACCCATTGCAAGATATTTTTCAACAAAGCGTTTATCAGGTGCGTAAGGTATATGCACTGCATAATGCGCCATGTACAAAAAGAAAGGCTGTTTCTTTTTCACCGGAACATCAATTGCTTTGATTGCTTCACGAGTTAAAGCTTCAGTTAAAAACACATCAGTACCATGATAAGGCACCAAACCGGGAACACCCCAGGGTTCGGTTTGCTCACCTTTTTTATTACCATAATTTTCTTCGCCTAAATAACTGCCGGGACCACCGGCTGCATGTCCGGCAATGTTGATATCAAACCCGATTGTACGGGGATCTTCAGCAGCTGTACCCATTGCACCAAAATGTGCTTTACCGCAATGAACTGTATAATAACCGGCATCTTTTAACAACGAAGGCAATGCAGTAACATACACAGTATGATTAATTCCTGTAACCGGCGATAAACCATTTACATTCCAGTCAGGCGATTGAAGAATACTGTCGGGATAATCAACTGTCTGATCTTTCCGTAAAGTCCAGTTGGTTACTTTGTGATGAGCAGCATTCATTCCCGTCATTAAACTTACCCTGCTGGGACTGCATACAGGAGTTGCATACGCATTGGTGAGTTTCATACCTTCTGCTGCAAGCCGCTCCATGTTTGGTGTGTGATAACGACGGTTGAAATCAGTTGGCTTATTCCAGAAAGGAACAGAACAATCCTGCCAGCCCATATCATCCACAATAAATACAATGATATTGGGATGCTGATTCTTTTTTTTCGGCTGGCATGTTGCATGCAAAACAACACAACAACTCAGCGAAAGCAAACAAAGAAATTTCAATGATGTTTTCATCTGTATGTTTTGATGCTGATTATTTTGTACTTAATTCGATAATTGTATCAACATCATTTACCTGCAAGCCATCCTTATAAATAAACAAACCTTCGGGCTGTAGTTTGAATTTTATTTTTTGTTTTGAATCAAATGCAACTGCAGTTGTAACTTTTGCAGTAAAGCCGGGGAGAAAAATATAAGGTTTGCCATCACTGTTCATGATATGCACATAAATGGTTTTATTTTTTGAAGTAACCATTCCCCAGTCCTGCGGTTCAATTACATTTCCTCTTGTGCCGTAAATAGTTTCGCCGTATTTGTTTAACCAGTTACCAACAAGCTTTAAAGTATCTTCAAACTCAGGCTGAATCACTCCGTTTGGCATTGGACCAACATTCAGTAAAAAGTTGGTGTTGCGTCCTGCAGCATTGATTAAGTAATGAATCAGTGCTTTGGAAGATTTGTAATGATTATCGGTCATGTTATATCCCCATGATCCGTTCATTGTTTCGCAGGTTTCAAGCGGCAACGCATCAGATGCTGTTTGAAAATTTAATCCTGATTTATTTTGTCCGGGTAAATCTTTTTCAAACATCTGGAAATCTTCACCGGGGAAAGGACTTAAGTGATGATTATTGCCGATTAAACATTGCGGCTGCAGTTTGTGTATGAGTGAATAAATTTCATCATACTTCCAGTCGATTCTTGAATTGCGATTGTTACTTCCTTCAGGATTTGTCTGATCCCAATGACCATCAAACCAGATCGATAATACATCACCATAATTCGTGAGCAGTTCAGTCAACTGGTTTTTCATAAACTGCAGGTAAGAATCGTAATTGCTTTTTGCTGTTCGTCCGCTGTACTGACCGGTACGTCCTGTTTCATAAGGATAATCGCTGCGGTACCAATCGAGCAGTGAATAATAAAAACCAAGTTTGATGTTTTGTTTCCTGCATTCTTCTGCCAGCATTTTCACCACATCTTTATTGTAGGGTGTGTTGGTAATTTTCCAATCGCTGAATTTTGTATCCCAGTTACTGAAACCATCGTGATGACGTGTGATAAACACAATGTATTTCATACCGGCATTCTTTGCAATGGAAACCCATTTGGCTGCATCAAACTGCTGCGGGTTAAATACATTGATAAGACGGCTGTAATCCTTTACAAGAATACTCCTGTTGTTCATCACCCATTCGCCGTTGCCAAGTACACTGGATGCTCCCCAATGAATAAACATGCCGAATTTCATATCCTGGAACTCCTGGCGCTTTGCAAGATTTTCATTGGCGGGAGTATATGTTTGCGCTGTAAGATGAATGAAACAGAATACAACGAACAATGATGAAAGAAGTTTTTTCATTTTACCTGGTTTATATGATGTAAAAGTTATTTGATTTTTTTGAGCCGGAATACTTTTGTTTCGTGACTCTGCACATCGCCTTTCCAGCTTTTTCCTTTTGCTGAAATTTTATGTTCCCACACATCGTACCACTCATAGTTACCGGTTAAGCCAACATCTGCAGCATTAAGCTGATAGTTTGCAGTACCGCTGCTCCTGTTTAAAACAGCAACTGCATAATCTCCGTTGGCAAGTGGCCGCACAAATACATTCCAGGTTTCTGTTTTTATTTTCCGTTCAGCTTGTTTACCCAATGCATCCTGGTTAATGGCAATGATCTCTTTATTGAGCAGAATATTTTTTGTTGCAGCATTCATGTTGCGCAGGTCGCAGCTTGTTGCCAAAACAGAATTCATCATACACCACATACTCATCTGTGTTTGGTATTCCACATCAGTACAACCAACTCCACCAAGATCACCTGAAGGACCTTTTCTTCCATACAATCCTGCTTCAATCATATCCATATCATTCCAATGCCCCGGACCTGCATAAGGAAACAGTTCTGCATTTACATCAATCACATCCAATATACCGGCGCCAAGACTATGCAATTCATCCTGGTGCTTAAACGGTTTATTGCAACTCCATTTGTCCCGTATATCAGCACTCATGCGCCATAATTGTCCGCCAACTTGTGCACCCCACAACCATGGTTTACGGTTACCCCATTCACAAAGACCAAACACAATATCCCGTCCGCTTTTACGCAACGCATCGGCCATTGCTTTGTAACGAAGCTGTGCTGTAATCGCATCAGATGGTGCGCCACAGTAATCGTACTTTAAATAATCAATTCCCCAGGCAGCAAATGTTTTTGCATCCTGTTCTTCAAAACCAAAACTTGCAGTATAACCAGCACAGGTAAGTTTTGCAGCATCGCTGTAAATACCCAGCTTTAATCCTTTGCTGTGTACATAATCAGCCAACGCTTTGATGCCTGAAGGAAATTTTTTCGGATCGGGAATGATGTTGTTGTGCTGATCTCTTCCGCCCTGCCAGCAATCATCAATAAAAATATACTGGTAGCCTGCATCTTTCATACCACTGCTCACCATTGCATCAGCCATTTCTTTGATGGCTTGCTCGTTGATGTTTTCAGCAAAATAATTCCAACTCATCCATCCCATTGGTGGAGTGGCGGCAAGTAAATCGCCTTTTGATGAAAGCACCTGAGCAGATGTAACAGTTACATGAACCAGGAAAAAAAAGGCAATGGCAGCAATACGTTTCATATTCAACATAAAAATTTACTCAACAACAATTTCATCAGCAAATGTCCAGGCTGGCTTTCCTTCACCGGGATGACCTTTTGGACAGGATGTAAGTGTATAGGCAGTTACACGTACATAACGCACAGCAGCAGGATTAACTGTTACTGCAAAATCTTTCATGATCAATTCTGTTACTGATGTTGCAATATCATTTTTCACTGTACCAACTTCTGTAAACGTTTTTCCATCAACTGATGTTTCAAACTTTACTGCAGTTGGAAGAAAGATCCAGCTGCGGTAGCTCTGCATACAACCGATTGAAATGCGGCTGATTGTTTTTGCTTCGCCCATATCAACTGTTGCAACCAGGTTGTTTGCACTGAAGCCATGCCAGAATTTGTTGGTTGCAGCTTTACCTCTCACCCCATCAGTTAATGAGTTGATACCATCAGCCATGTAAGATTTAGAAGGAGCAAACTGGTAACTAACATTACTGCCAACAGCTTTGTGCATAACAAAACTTTGCTGCACCGGCTGCAGGTTCATGACCTTACCATTCAATACAGCAACTGCACGGATTGTTTGTGTTTGATTTACTGCAATTGGCTGTACATATTTTTCGCTTGATAAAGTTGGAACAGATCCATCTGTAGTATAATATATTTCAGCTGCAGGAACTTCACAGTACAAAGCAACTTTGAGTTTGCCATTTTCTGAAACAGGTTTTACATCCACTGTATAATTACCGGGCGAATAATGCAAACCTTTCTGATCAAATGCAGTGAAATGAGCTTTTAATCTCCTGCTGAAATCAATCCAGTTTTTCTTTTCTGCAGGTGTCCACACAGTTTCAGCTAATGCCAGCATTCTCGGCAGCACCATGTATTCAAGATATTCTGTGGTGGAAATAAATTCTGTCCACACATTTCCCTGTGCACCCAACACATATTTTGCTTTATCACCCGTTAACTCTTTTGGAATAGGTTCGTACTCGTACACTTTTTTCACTGTATTAAAACCACCAATAGCAAGAGGTTCGCCTTCGGGTCCTGCCTGGTAATGATCAAAGTAACAAGGTGAGCCCGGAGTCATCACTACATTGTGATCCATCTTTGCTGCTTCAATACCACCACTTTCACCACGCCAGCTCATAACGGTTGCTTCAGGAGCTAAACCTCCTTCAAGTATTTCATCCCAGCCAATCAGTTTCCTGTTTTTGCTGACGATGAATTTTTCGATGCGTTTGATGAAATAGCTCTGCAATTCTTCTTCATTTTTCAAATGTTCATCTTTAATACGCTGCTGACATTTTGCACATTTCTTCCAGGGATCTTTATCTACTTCATCGCCACCTACATGAATATAAGTTGAAGGGAAAATATTCATCACTTCTGTTAATACATCCTGTAAGAATGTAAACACTTCTTCATTACCTGCACAATAGTTGGAAGCCATGTTATTGTAGTTACCACCTGTTAACGGTAATTGTGGTTTTTGTGTGCAGCTTAAATTGGGATAAGATGCAATGGCAGAAGCAACATGACCCGGCATTTCAATTTCAGGAACGATGGTGATGTTACGCACTTTTGCATAAGCAACAATTTCTTTCAGTTGTTCCTGTGTGTAATAACCTCCGTAGGTTGCAGCTTCACCGGGTTGTGCCTGCGGGCGACTTCCCCACACCATATCAGTATGGTCAACACGCCATGCTCCTGTTTGTGTAAGCTTGGGATATTTTTTTATTTCAATACGCCAGCCCTGGTCATCCACCAAATGCCAGTGAAACGTATTCATTTTGTAAGAAGCCATCAGGTCAATGTATTCCTTAATTACTTCTGGCGAAAAGAAATGACGGCATACATCAAGATGCATTCCACGCCATTTGAAACGTGGCTCATCTTTTATTTCCATGCAAGGCACAGATAAAACAGCATTGGTACGAACCTGTGGCAATGTTTGAAGGATGGATTGCAAACCGTAAATTATTCCACCATAACCTGTTGCTTTTATTACAACTGAAGAGGGTGTAACCGTTAACTGGTATGCTTCGCTGTTGCTGCTGATGCTTTTATCAATAACAAGATCAATGATTTTTTTGCCTGCTTTATTCACCGGCACATTTATTCCTGAAATATGCTGTACAGCTGCTGCAAAAAAATCAGCTGCTGGTTTTATTTCGGTTTGTGATACTGCATAACGAATAGCTGTCTGCTGATCAATCACAAAATTTCCATCTTTCATTTTCAGTTCAACCGGCTGCGGAATAATGGATGGAGTTTGTTGTGCTGCAACAATGAAAGGAACTGCTGCTGCAACGAGCAGCATTATTTTTTTCAGTAACATAATTGTGTGTTTATATGCAATCGTAAAAATTGTTTCGGTTTATTTGAATACTTCTGTTATTTCTTTTGCAACCGGGTGTTTGGCTTTGAATGTAAAGCCCATCAAACGTGCCATTGTTTGTGCAAACTGCTGTTGGTAAAACTGCTGCTCTGTTTTTACTTCACCTTTTGCAGGAATACCTGCGCCCATTAATCCAAACCAGATTTCATACGCATCTTTTATTGAGTTGCCATGACTTGTCCATTCTGATTTTATTTTATCGCCTCTTCCATGATCGGTTGTAATAAAGATGGCTGTTTTGTTTTTGTATTGCGGATCGTTTTGTACAAAATCCCAAACCTGTTTAATCCATGCATCTACCTGGTGAGCCGCATCAAGATAAGAACGGTACTTACCTGCATGCGCCCATTCATCTGTTTCGCCGTATGCGATGTACAACACTTTTGGCTTTTTTGTTTTCAGTTCTTCCATAGCCGCATAATGTGTAAACACATCCAGGCACTCGCCTTCATCCCATGGCTTGTATGAATCTGCAAGCATGTTGTTGATGAGTGCTTGACTGGCTGTTGGTGTTTTTCCACCTGATGGATCAAATGCTGCTATAACAGGAAAACCGCAGCGTCCTTCATTGAGAATTCTGTTAAATGCTTCCCATGCACCAAATGCTACAACTCTTCCTTTAAGTGTTGATTGCTGGTTAAAAAACTCCAGCACATTCACATGCGGATTAGGAGGATAACTATTTGAGTTAATAGCTGTATCAGCATAGCCCGTCATAATTTCGCTGTAACCGGGATAGCTGAACCAATAAGGATTGGCATTGTTTACTTTGTTATTATAAAAACGGTTGCCGTATAACTGTCCCTTTGCTTCAACTACAGACCATAAAAATGGTAATAGTTTTTTTCGTCTTTCGTTGCTGTTAGCCGACCAATATTTTTCGTAGAGATAAGCACTGTCGCCCTGATTAAAGCGATGGTTATTGGCAATAGCAGAATCCATTCCGCCAAACATTTCCTGCCAGCGAAAACCATCAGTTGTAATGATGATGATGTTCTCTGCTTTTTGTGCTTTGCAAAAAAACATTCCGATAACAAACAGGAAACTAAAAGCAATGCGCATTCCGTTAGAATTTATTGGTTTGAGAAAACTGGCTATAATAATCAAACTTACTTGCTTATTCCTGCAATAAACGGCGCAAACGATTGTGCGATCTTACAGCCTTAATGAACCAGGACTGATGCAGGAATTAATTCTTTCTTACCGCCTTCAGCTTGCCACAATACCTTCAGCTCATTACCACCACCACTGTCAAAATAAACCACCCTGATTTTGTGATAGCCTTTCTTCAATGCGGCCTTTCCTTTTTGTTCAATGGAGCCATGTTCGCCATCATTATTAACAGTTTCCACATCATCAATAAACAATTTACTTCCATCATCAGAAACAGTGAAGAACTGGTAAACTCCTGCTTTACTTATGTTGATATAACCTTCAAATGAAAGCGCATATTTTTCTTTACGCAGCTTTACTTTTTCTGAAATTTCGGAAGCTATGCCTGACTTTGCTGCAGCCGTTGAGTTGATTACATTTAAATCAATCTTACCTGTTGGTTCAAAATATTGGTAAGCAATTCCGGGGGCTGTATTTTTTACAACTGCAGCTTTCATCCATTCATAACGCATTACCTGTTGTTGTGCAGTTGCACCAGGCAACGCATTTGCAAGAAAAGATTTTGCTTTAACCGTTGCTGATTTTATCAATAAGAATGGTTTTGTATAAACAGCAGAAGAAGCTGTAGGTTCGGTACCGTCAGTTGTATAACGGATTTCTTCACCTTTGCCTGCTTTCATACTGATGGTTGGTTGCAAAGAACCATTTACATAATCTGTAACTATTTGAGGCTTTGATGCAAACCTTCCAAAGTTGCTGATCTTTATTACATATGCATAAGGTGCTTTTATTTTGTTTGGATTATATGCAGGCATTTCAATTTCTACATGATTACCGCTTTGTTTCCATCTTAATTGCTCTTTGGTTGATAAAAAGCTGATGGTTGTTCCTGCTGGTAATTCCATATCCTTCAGCAACAGCTTTCCGTTATCAGGATATTTGGAAAGAATTGCATACAGATCATTGCTGCTTGCATTGTATGTATAAAATACTTCTTTCACAGCATAACCGGGATCGGGATCAATTGTAATCTTCAATAACATATCGCCGCTCTTGCTGCTGTAATCTTTTCTTCCTTCACTCCATTGTGCCGGCGTTTTCCAGCGAACCGTATTGTAAATTGCTTCACCATTAATCTTCATCCAATCACCAATCTGCAGTAAACGTTCCTGCATAATCGGTGGAATTTTTCCATGTTCATCGGGACCAATATCCAGCAAGAAATTTCCACCACGACTTACTTTATCAATGAGCTGTAATACCAGACTCTGCGTTGAATTATAATCCCACGAATCTTCTTCACGGTTGTATCCATAACTGAAACCCATACCACGGCTTTCTTCCCAGGGATGATCTTCAAAATCAAGATCGGGTTGATACTCCGGTGTATATACTCCGCCATGTTTAAAACGTATACCACTTCCCCAACGATCAAAGGTGACTACTTTATCTTTTACAGGACTTTCATTGTACATCCATGCAAGCAGCTCCTGGCTTTTCCATGTTTCGGCTGATGCATCCCAATCTCCATCAGTCCAGAAAACATCGGGCTGATAAGTGTTGATGAGATATTTTGCCTGTGGCCACATATGCTCCATTGCATATTTTTTCGGATCAGCTTTCCACAATGGATTATACCATTCATACAACGAATAATACATGCCTGCATGTACTGAAGTTTTGCGGACTGCTTTAAAAAGATCACCAAGCAGGTCTCTCTTTGGTCCGGCATCAGCTGCATTCCATGGGAAGCCCCATGTTTTATTTGCAGTCTGGTCGGGCCACAAAGAAAATCCATCATGATGTTTGGATGTAAGTACAATATATTTTGCGCCTGATTGCTCAAACAACTTTGCCCATTCATCAGGGTTGTATAACTCAGCTTTAAAATCACTGGCAAGATCATAATAAGTCCTGTTACCAAATTTTGCTTTGTGATAATTGATGCGTGCAGTATCGCCGTTCATTAAACCGTTCTGGTACCACTCAGCATAATTTCCTTTACTGCAATATCCGGGAACAGAATAAACGCCCCAGTGAATAAAGATGCCAAACTTAGCATCCTTATACCATTGTGGTACGGGACGTTGATCAAGCGATTCCCATGTTGCTTGATATTGTGCATTTACATGCAGAATGAAAAACACCATCAATACAATTGACAGTACCGGTTTGTACAAACATTGCTTTATCATGAAAGTTGAGTTATATACTACTGCGAATTAAATAATCATCTCACAATTACTTCATCAATAAAAATATGCGAAGGCGATCCTGCACTTTCATGCCATGCAGGTAATACGCCGCCATTCTTTGCACGAATGCGTACATATCTTGCTTCAGCAGTTACATTGGCACCGAGTTCCTGCACAACAGGACCATGTTCATCGGTTGTAATTTTATTCGTAACTGTTGTTAATGGCTGAAATGTTTTTCCATCATTACTGATTTCAAAAATCACTTCTTTTGGAAAAACAATCCACGGACTTACATCCTGCAATACATGAACTGCAACATATTGCACAGGACGAACTTTCAGCAGATCAATCACTGCTACAAAATCTTTGTTGAAATAACTCTGCCAGTCGCCGGTTTTCCAGTTGGCAGTTCCCATAATGCCATCAATCAACGCTTCTTTACCACCAGCTGTGTACATGGGATGCACACTACTCATTACTTCAATGGTTCTGTCGCTGGGCACTTTTGTAAATTTCTGTGTAACAACAGGGCTCTTCACTCCATTCTTAATTGCATAAGCTTTTACAAAAGAAGTCTGGTTGATGGAAACAGGTTGCGTATAACGTACAAATTCTTTTTCTTCAGCTGCATAAGAAACAATACTGTAATAAACTTCTGCTTCAGGATCAAGATCTTTCAGCACAACACTAAGATCCTGCTTGAATTTATATTCACTCATATCAAAGAACGGCACAGGAACAAATTTCGAATCATCCACTTTTGAATGTGGCATCTCTGCATCTTTTGTTCCTCTTGTTTTGTTGGGCGTGCTGCTCATTTCAAAAACCATTGAGCCGCCGTTTTCAATATCGGTATGCTTAATAAATGTTTCAGGATGTTGTTTGCCATTTAGCAAAACATTGTTTACATAAAAGTTTCCGGGCTTGTGATTTTTTGCAGTGATGGTAAATGTTTTTCCATTCTCTAAATGAATTTTCACTTCATCAAACAAGGTTGTTCCAAGTGCATAAATACCGCTGCCGGGTGTGGGTTGATAAATACCCATTGAGCTTAACACAAACCATGCACTCATTTGTCCGCAGTCTTCGTTACCAATTAAACCATCAGGATTGTTGGGATAAAATTCTGTGCAGATTTTATGAATCACTTCCTGTGTGCGCCATGGTCTTCCGCCATAATTAAATAAATAAGCAAGATGATGACTTGGTTCATTACCATGTGCATACTGACCAACCAAACCTGTTACATCCGATTGCTCTCTTCCACTCAGTTGTTGTGATGTTGTAAACAATTCTTCCACCTTGCGGAGAAAGTTTTCTTTACCTCCATAAACCTTTATCAATCCATCAATATCCTGCTGTGCAGTAAATGAATAGTGCCAGGAGTTACCTTCAGTAAAAAAGTTATTGATCTCTGTTGCATTAAAAGGTGAAAACCAAAATGCCTGCACCTTTCCACGGATATGATAAGTAGTTGGATCAAACAAATTGCGGTAGTTGAGTGAACGTTGATTATAACGTTGATAAATTTCATCGTTACCCAGCCACTTTGCTAATTGAGAAATACACCAGTCGTCGTAAGCATATTCAACCGTTTTGCTGGAGCTTTCATGATCCACATCGTTACTTAAAAAACCTTGTTTTGCATAATGCGAAATTCCAAAGCGGTTGCTTTCTGCATAATCAACCATTGCTTTTAATGCAAGCTGCGCATCAAAGTTTCGGATGCCTTTCTGGTAAGCATCTACTATTACAGGAACAGAATGATAACCAATCATGCAATAGGTTTCATTACCACTTAATTCCCATACTGGTAACATGCCGCCGTATTTGTATTGCACAAGAAATGTATTGATCCAGTCGCCTGTTCTTTTGCGGTTGATGATTGACATTAACGGGTGTAATGCCCTGTGCGTATCCCACAATGAAAACACAGAATAGTTGGTGAAGCCTTCGGCTTTGTGCACTTTCAGATCCGTTCCACGATAGTCACCGTTAACATCCGTATATACATTGGGAACAACAGTAGTATGGTACAAGGCTGAATAAAAAGCAATCTGCTGATCTTTTGTACCGCCTTTGATTTCGATCTTACCCAATTCTTTGTTCCATGCTTTTTCTGCATTTGTTTTCAGCTGTTCAAAATTCCATCCGCTGATTTCTGTATCAAGATTGAGTTTTGCATTTTCAGCACTAACACCTGAAATGCCCACTTTTACTCTTACTTTTTTTCCTGCAGGCAAATCAAAACTGAAATAAGCTTTGATATTTTTTCCCTGTGCGGTTTTTGTGTTTTGCTGCAACAGATCATTCAATGCAATACCATATTGCTTGATGGGTTGCTCAAACTTCATATAGAAATAGAGGTATTGATTCTGGGCCCATGATTTACTGCGGCGGAAACCTTTTATTTCATAATCATTCACCACTTCAATGGATGATTCAAGTACTTCATCCCTGTGTTTTAAATCAACAAGGATTTTTCCCTGCGTTGCATTTTTATCAAATGTATATTCATGCATACCTGCACGAACGGTGGTTGTAAGACGTGCAAGAATATTATTTTTTTCCAACAGCACTTCATAATAACCGGGACTTGCTTTTTCTTTTTTGTGTGAGAAGGGCGAACGGTATTCATCGTTCTTCCATTTTACATCACCTGTGAAAGGCATAACCAGCACATCACAATAATCAGCAATACCGGTGCCACTCAAATGCGTGTGTGAAAAACCGTATATCATTGAATCGGTGTAATGATAACCACCGCAACCATCCCATCCTTCCAGTCTTGTATCAGGACTGAGCTGCATCATACCAAAAGGCATTGTTGCGCCGGGATAAGTATGCCCGTGACCACCTGTACCAATAAACGGGTTTACAAGTGATGTGTAGTTTTTTTGCGCACTCAATGAAATGCTTAAAACAAAAAAGCAAAAAACAAACGAAATTCTTTTCATCTTACTAAATTTTCAATTTTCAACTCTTAATTAAATCCTCCTTGTCCACGGTAAAGCCTTACAGGTTTATCCAGTTTCACTTTTACAACAGTGATGTATTTATCCAATGCATTTTGTGGTACATTGATGTAAACAAGACCGGGCACATGGCTCCAGGAAATTTTTCCAACAATTTTATGTGTGAGTTTCGTATTGCTGCCCAGCACAGTAATGTCCTGGATTTTATTATCCAGTCCTTTAATCATGATGTTACCGCCTGAACTTCCATGTAAAAACAAATACAATGTTGTAGAGTCTTTTGATAAAGTGGTAGGTCCATAAAAATGTCCTTGCGGAATTCCACCAATCGTATTAAAAATAGCTTCACCGTTACGTTTGTTCCATGCACCCAGTTCTTTCAACACATTCACCTGTTCTTCAGGAATTGTTCCATCTTCTTTCGGTCCCATATCGAGCAACAGGTTACCGCCATTTGAAACTGCATCAACAAAAATGCTGATGACTTCATAAGGCGTTTTCCAGTTGTTATCGTGATGAAAGCCCCAGTTGTCATTGGTGGTCATACACAATTCCCACCAGTTGAATTTGGGTCTTGATACAGGAAAATTCTGTTCAGGTGTTTCATAATCACCATAACCTTGTAACCTTCCGTTGATAATAGCATTTGGATTAACAGATAAAATAATGTTACGCACTTTTTGTGATTCCCATTCTTCAGCACTGTGTTCCCAATCGCCATCAAACCACCAGAGGTCAGGTTTAAACATGGAGTTGATCTCTTTGATCTGTCCCTGGAAAAATGCACGGTAACGGTTCCAGCGATCGTAATCATTTGCAACTTTATAACGGCTGCTGTCGTTTAAGAAACCGGGATAATCGGGTTGGCTCCAGTCGAGCAATGAAAAATATGCACCGCATTTGATGTTACGTTTACGCAGTTCATCAAAGAAGGGTTTGATCATATCTTTTTTGGCAGGAGTTGCCTGTACAATACTCAGCTTGTTCATTTTTGTATCATACATCGCAACACCATCATGATGTTTGGTGGTGATCACTGAATATCTTGCGCCGCTTTCCTGGATAAGATCAGCCCATGCAGCAGGATCATAATTCTTCAATGTAAATCCCTTGAGCTGTTTCATATAATCAGCATAACTGATTTTTTTATTATGAAAACTCCATGATTCATCAATGCCATCAACAGCATAAATTCCTGCATGAATAAAAATGCCAAGCTTGGCATCAGCAAACCACTGCATTTTATCTTTAATAGCAGCAGCCTCTTTTTTTTGCTGGGCATTTGCATATAATGACGCAAAGAAGAGAAAAGCAATCAATAATTTTTTCATGTTTCTTTATTTATTCGATTGTACGTTTTGACGTTATAACAGCGGGCTCTTTCTTAAAGAAATCAAATACCACAATTTCATTGTTTCCTTTCTTTAACCACGAAGCAGGACAATACAAACGTTGCTGCGGACCAATGTACCAGAAGCGACCAAGGTTGTGACCATTTACAAACACAACTCCTTTTGTGTAATTGCTCAGATCAAAATAAGTATCACCTGTTTCAGTAAGGTTGAAATTTCCTTTATAGAAATTGCAGAGTTTATCAGCTGTAGTTTTTGCAGCAGCCGGTTGTACTTTGCCCATGAATGCTTCATCCATCGGCAGCAATGTTGTTTGCCAGTTCATCAACGTCATACCGTTCAAAGTAACACGATCGGTAATGCCTTTACGGTCAATCATAAACTGTGCGAAATTGATATGTCCCATTCCTTCCACCACAATTTCAAGAACAGGATTGGCAACAGTTGTTTTTGGCAATGTTACTTCCCAGTTGCCGCCATCACGGTAAACCGTATCAACAAACACACCATTCAAAAACACCAATGCATAATCATGCGGCTCCCAAATTTTCAAACGTCCGCTTTTGTGACCAATCAATGTTGTTTTGTACACAACCATTCCCTGGTTCTGACCAAATGATTCCATTGGTTGCGGCTGCGGCGTTTTAATAGAAGGCAAACTGTAATCCCACACGGAATGTGTACGCTTCATTTCAACTGCCGGAATTTCAATTGTCTTAACAGCAGCAGGTACTTCAGGAATTTTATAAGAAACATACTGCTGAATCAAACGCTTCAGCATAAAATATTTTGGCGTTGCATTACCCTGCTCATCAATGGGTGCATCATAATCATAACTTGTAATATCGGGCTGGTATGCAGTTGGAGAAAATGCATTCGCTCCTGCTGTGTATCCAAAGTTTGTTCCGCCATGAATCACATACAGGTTAAATGATTTTTTATTTTTCAATAAATACTCAACTTCTTTTTTCAATCCGATTGTGTCAGGCTTTGCAAATTTTTCGCCCCAATGTGTTAACCAGCCGGGGTAAGTTTCTGAACTGAACGATGGAACATTTGCATTTCTCTTTTTCGCCTGTTCAAAATCGCCATCGCTGCCGCCACTGTCTAAACCAATTGCAGCTCCATCAATATTTCCTGCTTCAAGCATGTAAGCAGTCGGACCATCTGCAGTATAAAACGGAACATTGATTCCACCTTTCAACCAAAGCTTACGTAATGTTTCCAGGTATTCTTTATCATTTGCGTAACTGCCATATTCATTTTCAACCTGCACCATTACAATTGGTCCGCCGTTTGAACATTGCAAGGGAGCAACTTCTTTAGCCAATGCATTTACATAACTTGTAACTGCACTCATGTAACGGCTGTCCATGCAACGGATTTTGATATCAGGAATCTTCAGCAATGAAGTCGGCAATCCACCAAAATCCCATTCAGCACATACATACGGACCGGGACGAAGCATCACCCACATTCCTTCTTCTTTACATATACGTATAAACTCAGCAATATTTTTATTCCCGGTTTTAAAATCAAACACACCATCTTTTACTTCATGATAATTCCAGAACACATACGCAGCAATCGTGTTACATCCCATTGCCTTTGCCATTTGTATACGATGCCTCCAGTATTCATGCGGAATACGTGCAGGATGCATTTCACCACTAATAACCTGGAAAGGTTTTCCATCAAGCAAAAAATCAGTTTTTCCCAATGTAAACTGGTGTTTTACCTGTGCATCAGCTTGCAGCAAAGGCAAACATAAAATTATTGCAAGTAAAAATTTTTGTAACCGGCTTTTTGTTCGCTGATTATACTTCGTTGCGTCGCACACTTGTACACTTTGTTCTTTACTCATCTTTAGTAACTATTAACTTAATTGATAAAAAATATTTTCTATTCTGTTAATCACAATCGTGGTTTTCAACTCCCGTCCGACGAGAATGTCTGACGGAGCTACTCATTCACCATTGACCATTCACAACCATCACTTGCTCACCACATCATACAGCGTCTTTATCTTAATCGCCGGAATTTCTTTTGCAGAGAAATACCTGCTCTTCAGGTGCAGCATTTTTTTCTCACCGGCTTTCAGATCAAAGTAATTATCAGTTACATCAAAATAACTTCCTGCTTTATACAGGTACACATACTTTGCATCCACATTGCTGGTAATGCTGAACATATTTTCTCCTTCAGCTTTTATAGTAATTGTTGGCTTTTGTAATTTCAGATCAATGGGTCGTACTTTATCACGCTCAGGCATTACATCATCCCTGTACGCTTCCTTCACACCAAACCATGCAGCTTTTGGTTCACGGTTATAATCAGTAATACTCCAGCTTGCAACAGGCCAGCAATCATTCAACTGCCATAACAAGGTTCCCATGTTATAGGGTGCTTTGCTGCGGTGAATGGCAATTGCATTTTTAAAGCAGTAATACTGTAAGCACTGCGTGAGATACGTGTAATCTTCCAGCGAAAGTTGTTTAACTTTTGCTGAATCAAGAAAATAACGGTGTAAGTATTTCTGCAACCTGTCGAAACCAATACCTGCTTTCTGATGTTGCTTCAACACATCCGAAATCATAAAGCGGTCTTCAGGCAATGTAAATTTTTCGATACTTGAAGTATTGGGCATTGCCTGCATTCCGTATTCGCTAACAAACCTTCCGGTTTTCTTTTCAAACACTTCCACATCTTCCAGTCCCCACCATAAACCCCAGTAGTGACTATCACCTTCTGTTATACTTTCTTTGTGTCCCCAGCCATGCATCGGCGATGTGCTTACGTAAGGTCTGCTGCCATCATATTGTTTTACCCATGCAGCAATGCTGTCACGGAACAAACGTGTATAATCGTTCCACATTTGTACAGAATCCTGTCCGTGTACATTGAATTGTTTTTGCCAGCCCCAGTTAAACCATGCTTCATCAATTTCATTATTACCACTCCACAACACAATGCATTTATGCCTGCGCAAACGCTGCACCTGGTATTTGATTTCTTCACGCACATTATTAAAGAATGCTTCATCATGCGGAACCATTGCACCTGCAAACATGAAATCCTGCCAGATGTAAATACCCATTTCATCACACAAATCATAAAACGCATCATCTTCATAAATACCACCACCCCAAACACGCAGCATATTCATGTTGGCATCTTTTGCCAGCTGTAATACCTTCCTGTAATCATTTTTATTTAAACGGGTCACAAACATATCACTCGGGATATAGTTTGCACCTTTCATATAAACAGGCTTGCCGTCAATTTTAAAATAAAATGTTTTACCGTCTTTATCTGCTTCCTGCACCAGCTCAACTTTTACCGGTGGTACATATTTTTTCTCTGCAGGTTTCTGATCATACGATTCGAGATAAATATTTTTCCAGATACCGGATGTAATAAAAATCGGACCCCAGTCCCAACCAAAATGATATTGTGCTTTGCGCACATATGCTCTCGGATTATCAGGAATAACCAATGGCAGTTCAGCTTTTGCCATTGAATCAACTTTATTTTTTGCAGATGCAAAATGAATGATGAGCTGATTGGTTGGTTTCAGCAAATGCTTTACATCCACTTTCCATTGACGGAACATATTGTTGGCCGACAAAATCAACTGACCATTGAGATAAACATCAGCATAAGTATCCAATCCATCAAAAACCAGTTCAACATTCTTCTTACTTAATACAGCTGCATTAACGGTGAAACTTGTTTTATAATTCCAGTCAAGCTTATCAATCCATTGCAGTTTTACTTCGTTATCCCTGTAATATGGATCAGGGATCAGTTTGTTATTCAGTAAATCAGTATGTACAGTACCCGGCACCTGTGCAGGATACCACTTTGCAGTTCCCTGCTGGTTAAACTGCCAGCCTTTTGTAAGAAGTGTTTTTTGCACCTGTGCCTGTAAATTAACTGCAGCAAAAAGTAATAATGCCGATGTCGTAATCTTAAATAACCTGAGCGTTCCCATAACGTATATTTTATTCAGCATAAAGATAAAGACCCATTTCTGCTAAAAATGGCTCCAGCCTGGAAGATAAAATCTGTAACCGCACACGATCAGTTGACACTTTTTCAAACTGCAGCAAACGCTTGTATCCAACAGTTGTTCCTTCTACTGCTTTTTTCCATTCAGTTCCTGTCCAGTATTCGAGAATAAATTTTTCAATGCGCTGGCCTTTGCGGATATTTTCCTGCAATGCCAGTACGTTGAAAGTTTGTTTGTCCTTGAGTTTTATTTCAACTGTATTCTGTTGCAACGGAATTGTTGTGGCATCATTTCCATCAATCAATGCCTGCAATGGTTTACCTTTTATTGTTCCACCTTTGAGGAAGTTCTGTTTAAAAATAGTTGTACGTACTGCTTGCCATTCCAGTAAATGCTTTACATCATTTTCCTTCAGCAAACCTCTTTTATCAGGAGGAATGTTTAACAGCAGCACACCATTGCGTCCAACTGAATGAAAATAAATTTCAGTAAGTTCTTTTGCTGATTTTACTTTACCATCTTCTGCTTCATGATAAAACCAACCTGGCCTGATAGATACATCTGTTTCTGCAGGATACCAAACCAACCCCTTTGCATGAATAATTTTATCACGGCTGCCAAGATCATTACCCATCATATCGCCTAATGGTTTGAATGCAATTTCTTTTTGTGAGTTGCCGGCAATTTTTGCGGGGTCAAGATTATTCGCAGGTACAACGCTCCATTCTGTTTCCCGTCCATGACCAGACTCTGTACCAACCCAACGAACATCAGGGCCCATGATGGCGATAGTTGCAGTGGGCTGCAGTTTACGGATCAGTTTATACCAGCGTTCAAAATCATACACCTGCTTTTTCCCATTAGGTCCTTCACCGTTAGCACCATCAAACCAAACTTCATCAATACGACCATATTGTGTAAGCAGTTCTGTCAGTTGATTTACGAAGTAATCATTGTATGCATCCGTGCCGTATACAGAAGAGTTTCTGTCCCATGGTGAGAGATAAACACCAAAACCTATTCCCTGTTTCTTACATGCTTCCGCAACTTCTTTCACCACATCGCCTTTTCCGTTTTTCCATGGGCTGCTTTTCACCGAATGATTGGTGTACTTACTTGGCCACAAACAAAAACCATCATGATGTTTTGCTGTTAAGATGACTTGTTTAATACCAGCTTTTTTTACTGTAGTTATCCATTGATTGGCATCAAAGTTTGTTGGATTAAATAACTGTGGATCTTCATTACCCTGTCCCCATTCCCTGTTTGTAAATGTGTTGATGCCAAAATGAAAGAAAGCTGTTAACTCCAGTTGCTGCCAGCGCAATTGCCGTGCTGATGGAACTACATTCGCAGCTTTGCTGATGATTGCCGCTTCCGTATCATTGCTGTCGATGATGACATAATTCTTCTGTGCAGAAGCAGAAAAAACATTCAGGAATAAAAGAATACCCGCAGCAAGGGGATAAATAAAAACAGAGCAAACATAACCGCTCATTTTCTCACTGTTACGTTTGCTCTTAAAATTAAAATAGTTCATTAGTGAATGTTTTACCTGCAAAGCAAGTTTGTTTCCTTATCAAATAACAGAACAACCGATTGCGCAATACAGGGTTTGATGAAACCTTAACAAAACATCAATTACCGCACAATAATTTCATCAATAAATACCCATGATTTATTGCCATGATAATTATGCCATGCCGGTAATTCTTTTGTTCCTGTTACATTGAACCTGATAAATCTTGCTGTCTTATTATTCGGATCAAATAAAAAATCTTTTATTTCCTGTGGTGCCTGGTGGTTGCTGTCAACAGACTGCACTCCGCATGAAGTGAAATTTATTCCATCACTGCTGATGAAGCATTCAATCTTCGCCGGAAGAACAATCCACGACTTGGTGCTTTGCAATGCACTGATGCCGATTTGTTTGATGGCTGATTCTTTTTCAAGATCAAGTGTTAACACAACATCTTTTCCTTCCCATCCCAGCCAGTTAATTTTATAATCATCAGTTCCCCTTACTCCATTGGTGAGCATACTGAAACCTGTGCCGGTGTATTGCTCAGCTGGAGCAACAGAACCCGTTACTTTTTTCTGAAATGCAAGATTACCTTCCACCTGCACATCAATAAAGCGCAAGGTGCTGTGGTAAAAAATATCGGCTGTTAAACCATTTTCATTCAGCTCAACAATATTGTTCTGCTTGCAGACAGTATTAAAATCTTCGAGCAACTGTTTGCGTTCCGGTTTCAGAATGTATTTGCCATTTTCAATTTTATACCAGCCGTTTTCACCAAACATTTGCGTTTTAGCAATTTCCATATCCGCATATTGCACAGGTAACCTGGCAATTTTTACACGCTGTAATATTTCCGGTTCATCTTTTACAGCAGCTTCTGCCTGGTCGAACAGTTTGTAATATTGGGCAAGTAATGCAGGCGATAAAAAAGTCTTGGCATTCCAGACTGGTGATCCGTAAATGTCAAGACGTTGTTTGGATTTTGCTGCCTCGTTATGCAGCAATGTGAAATAGGATTTTAAAAACGGGGCTGCCTGTTTGTAATAACCTTTCATGAAATCATCAATGATGGCATTAGCATCGGCATTGGGGTTCCATAGTAATTTACTCAGGAGATAAGCTTTCAGCTCGGCAAACTCAGCACCTTGGGTGATATTGCATTGCTGAAATTGTGCCCGTACTCCATATTTATTAAAAAACTGAATGTTTGGCTGTAATGTATGAAACAACGGGAAAGGACAGAGATAATTGGTGAACTGAATTTCATAATCCCACAGCATAATGTTGCTGCTGATTTTACTCCACTCTTTGATATCGTTTACAAATGAAACACTTGTCGAATCATTTTCGATTGGTAAACTGCGGTTTAGTTCAATAGTGCAAAGTGTAATCATTACATTCTTTGCAGGTTTTGTATGTGAAGGAGCTTTTCGTGTGTATTGATACGCAAGTGTGGTGATGATTTTATCAGGAAACAATGCTGCAACTTTATTCACAAACTGAATAACTGAACCCGTTGGTCCACCATCCACGTCATCATTCTTTTTACATTCACTGCACTGGCAGTAATCATAATTATCATTCTGGCTTACACTCCAGTATTTGATATTGGGATGAGCAAGCATATCTTCTTTCAAGCGCTTCACTGCAATTTCAAATACTGCCGGATTAGATAAACATAATTGTCCGTAATGAATACGCTTGCCGTTTACCAGCGAAAAATATTCAGGATGCGTTTGAAAATATTCTGATGAAGGGACCAGTCTGTTGAATGTGTGTACATAATATCCTCTCCATGCACCATCATTCCATTTATCAGCAATGGTATGAAGCTTGCGCCAGTTTTTGTATTGTTCGTTGTAAGGAAAATTTCCGTTTACAACACGAATGATATTGTATGGAACCTGTTTATCATTAATAACTCCAACTGCAATTGTTTTCTTTACAGGAACATACTCCGCATCCGGAGAAAATTTTCTGCAGCCAAGATAATCTTCAAGAAATGAAACTACGCCGTTCATCACTCCTTTTCCATAGCCGCCTGTAATAATGAGTTTTCCGTTTAATGTGCTGATGTGGTAGCCATCTTCTTCCAGGTTATTTTTTTCTTTATATCGATTGGTATTGCCAATAATAATTTCTTTTGCCTGCGGTTTTATTTCATCATTAATTACAGGAAGTAAAGCACCCGATATACGGGAAAGATATTCCTGCATAACCTGTGCTGCTTGCTTTTCTGTTTCGGTAGCAGCTTCGGGAATTACAATAGAGTAATTGCTTTTACCATTTAATACCAGCTGTATTTTATTCTGGGCAATTGCCTGAATAATTACAAGTTGAAATATGAGTATAAACAAATATTTCATACAATTTATTTTAAGCGATGAACAATCATTAATAATTCTTCAGCCGTAGTATACATTCTGCCTTACTCCACAACCTTCAGTACCCACACATAATTTGTTACTGCTTTTAAATTTGCAGGAACTGTAATTTCAGTTGCATCAGCAGTTGATACCCATTTCAGTTTTTGTGTACTGCCAAGCATGGTTACTTTAGCACCCTTCTTTAACTGAAGTTCCTTCAATGCAACTTTTGCAGTTGGGAAATCAAACAGGAAAACATATTTGGTATGACCATCCTTACTTTGTGTGAATCGTACTTTCGCACCTTCGCCAAATACTTTATACATGCGGCTGTAATAAATAGCTTCGCTGTTTACTTTCATCCATGAGCCTATTTCTTTCAAACGCTGATATGCAACAGGATCAAACTCACCTTCAGGCGATGGGCCGATGTTCAATAAATAATTTCCGCCTTTGCTTACAATATCAACCAGCTTCTTTACAATTTCATCAGCCGGTTTATAAATATCATTTGGCACATAGCTCCAGCTGTTACCCATTGTCATACAGGTTTCCCAGGGATAAGGGAGACCGTTAGCTGGAATATGCTGCTCAGGCGTAAGATAATTCTGTTGTTCACCGGGAACAGCCCTGTCAACAACAATCAGCTTGGGTTGTTTTTCTCTTGCCATTTTAGTTAAACGTGGCATATCTAAATCCTGGCTGATTGCATTAATGCTGAATTGATTTTCATTGAATGCATCGGCCACATCTTTCTTTTCTTCAGCATAGTTTTTCTTCCGAACCCAGCCACCATCAAGCCACAGAATATCTACTTTGCCATAATTACTCATCAACTCATTAATCTGTGTATATGTATAATCGACGAATTTTTTCCATTGTTGAGGATAGTGTTTTATAGGATAGTTGACGTTACGGTCAACAGGAGGAAAACGATCCCACCAGTAATAATTACTGTGCCAGTCGGGCTTGGAGAAATAAGCCCCCACCCACATATTTTCATTTCTAAAAGCATTAAAAATTTCTTTGGTTACATCACTTTTTGGATTGGTTGAAAAAGGACAAGAAGGATCAGTAATTTTATAATCGGTTGTTTTTGTATCAAACATGCAGAAGCCATCATGATGTTTTGTTGTAAACACAACATATTTCATGCCTGCATCTTTTGCCGCCTTTGCCCATTCAGCAGGGTTGAATTTTGTTGGATTAAAGGTGGTTTTCAGGTTTTCATAATTTTTCTTGTACGTAAAATAACTGCTTACAGGATCTTTGGCCACACGTGCACCTGTCGCCCAACCTACATCTTCAGGACACAGGCTCCAGCTTTCAACGATACCCCATTGGCTGTAAGCACCCCAGTGCATCAGCAAACCAAACTTCAGATCTTTCCATTCTTCCAGCCTGTGTTGTATAGCTGTATCAGGATCGGGAAAATATTCTTTTTCCTGTGCCTTTGTATTGATAACCGACAACACACAGAAAACAAAAATGAACTTGATGAAATGAAGCTTGTTCATGATTTTTATTTTAAATCGAAAAATAGATTATTCTGCTAATGACCATTATTGAAAAAGCCCCGCCCTAAGGCGGGGCCATATTGATAAAACAAAAACTGCTGACAATTTTAGTTTATATCCCAGAATAACTTAGTACTAAGATTATCATTTGCCTTAACCGTATTATAGTTATCGGTATTGTATGTACGTTCGTTGTCAGGATAGAACCATCTAACTGGCGGTAGCTTGGAAATTGCTGAACTATTATCTGTCCTGAATGTAAATGCAGGCAAATTTGTTCTGCGAACTTCAGCCCAACCTTCAAGTGGTTGCAGTACATTATAATTAATCCACTTTTGCAAAGCAATTAATTCATTTTTACGGGCTTTTGTAGCACCAGAAACCCATTTTATATTACTTGCAGTTATATAAGCAGTTTTTTCTGACGGTGTAAGCGCAGCAACAGCTGTTTCATTATTGTCGCTGATTGAACGTATCCAAAACAGGTAATCAATTGAAGCGCCAATACCGTTTTCATATGCAGTTTTTGCAGCTGCGTCGTTTGCAGATGTTGCTACATTATTATAATAATCAGCAATCAGTAATTGAACTTCAGCAGCTGTAATAATAATTCCTGGAAGTTTCCTGTTTCTTGTAATAGTAGACCAGTTGTAACGAGCCAACGTATCTTTATTCAGGAACACATCCTGAGCTGTAGGATCCAATGTTGGATCTAAGCCAATATAATTGGGAGCAGCTAAAGCACCTGGTTGAAACATAACACGGATCCTTGGATCAGTATTATTATTCATTGTATCAATCATCATCTTATTTGCTTTGTCATTGCTACCCCAGCCAATGAGACCATCACGTAAATCAGATTGTACAGGATTGTTTCCATCTGTACTATTGACTTTAATGTGAATATTATCGGCAACAGTAGTACAAACAGGATAAGATGAAGGATTACTTAAGATTGCACCAATTTCAGTGGCAGCTCTTGATTGAAAAGCAGTTGCTCCTGAAACACGCATCAGCATTCTAATACGTAATGAGTTGCAATATTTTTTCCAGAGAGTAACATCTCCCTTATTAATAAAATCCTGCACTTTAAATACACCTTTCACTCCATCCGGAACTGTCAGGGTATTCAACTCGTCTGAAAAGCTTTTCAGATCGTCGAGCATTTTAGTATAAATAGCATCAGCTTTATCATACTTGGCATAAGAAGCTTTATAATCGCCGCCATTTGTTGAGAGCAATCCTGCTTCAGACCAAGGAATATCACCATGAAGATCTACTACTTTTTGTGTTTGATCGTAGAAGAAAATTGTAGCTGCTATTTTATAAATCTTTTTATCAGCTTGATCTTGTGCAGGCAAACTGTTATAGATTTTCAGGAACTCCTTATACTGTGCAAGGAAGTTGTAATAAGATGACCAGCGGTCTCCAATTGAAGCTGCACCTGGTACATATTGTCCATCAAAATTCTTCCATGCAACCACCTGTGTATAATGAAGGGCCGTATTCTGTAATACAACAAAATAGTTCCAATATTTATACATTGTATAATCCAAGGTTGCAGCAAGTGAGCCTGCAAACTGCTTTTCAACAGTTGCTGTATTTACCGTTGACGGGTCTGCATAATATTCTGCAAACTTGCCTTTCTTACATGCTGAGATACTGAGGCTAAGTATAATCAGCACAGCAATAAAATATTTAAATTTCATAACTTTTTAATTTAAAACTTTTAGAAATTAGCCCTGATCATAATACCATAGCTTCTTGAAGAAGGGTTAGTACCAGCATTGCTTACGTTACTACCCCAATATGAACCTGTTGTAAGCTGTTCTGCATCCATGTTCTTAATAGTACGATAGAAGTAAAACAGGTTACGACCATAAACACTTAACTGTAATTTGTTGGCTTTCATTTTACCGGCCAATTTTGCAGGCAGGTTGTAAGTAAGTGTAAGCTCACGCAACTTCAGGTAATTGTTTTTATTCACATACTTATAGTATAATGAATTGCTGTACTGAGGACCACCCCAGTTATAAGCATACCAGTAATAAATAGCTGGAGAAATAACGATGTCATTTGGTGTTCCATCAGCTTTTACACCTTTCAACAACATACCGTCAGTCATTACTTTTTGTCCACCGGGACCTGCAGTTCCAGTTGTTTCATGACCAACCCAATTGTTGTCAACCCAATATTTAATACCTGAACGTGAAGCATCAGCAGGCACCTTAACGCTTTCTTCAGTTAATCCACGGCTGGTTAACCAATAAAGACCTGTTGGAGCAACATATCCTCCGAAAGTAAAGTCGGTGTTAATGTCAAGACTGAATGATTTATATTCGAATCTGTTCCAATAACCACCAGAACCTTTTGGCATTGAGTTGCCGTATTTCTGCCATTTGTCAGCATCAAGAACATAAGTACCATCAGCACCTACAATCATTTCGCCTTTGCTATTTGTTTTTACAGGGTGTGCATACCAGTCGCCCATTGCTTCACCAACAATTGATACACGTTTAAGGGCATCTCCATCATAATTTGCATGGAGCAGCTCATTTGAACCAGTAGTTAACTTAAGAACTTTATTTTTATTTACTGCGAAATTAATACCAGTTTCCCAGCTAAATGATTTGGTTTCAACTGGTGTTCCATGAACATTAAATTCCCATCCTTTATTTTCAAGTGAACCAATATTTGTTAAAATACTGTTTGCACCCGATGATTGAGGAATATTAAGACTTAAAATCTGGTCATTGATTCTGGCATAGTAATAAGTGATATCAACGCTTAAACGGTTACCCAACAATTTAGATTCAAGACCAATTTCCCATTCGTTTTTAGTTTCTGGTTTAATCTGTGCATTACCATATGGGCTATTCTTAATAGCATTGGTAAGAACAGAACCATTACCCTGGTCTGTAAGGTTTCCAACAGAATAAGCTGGATTTGCCAGATATAATCCTGGATAGTTACCTACAATACCCCATGAAGCACGTAATTTTCCATAGTTAACCCATTTAGGAAGAGTAAATGCATCAGAGAAAACAAATCCGGTATTAACAGAAGGATAAACAAAGCTGTTATTATTTGGATTCATTGTTGAAGTTCTGTCTCTGCGAACAGTGGCTTCTGCAAAAAGATAATTTTTATAATCAAAGTTGATGGTTCCGAATACAGCATCTGTTATGAAATATGTCTGCATTGAGCTTGAACCATAAGCATCTTTTGAAGAAGAAAGGTCAAATTTATTTTCTGTTGTAAGACCATTAGTTGTACCAACTGAAGTAGACAGGTTTTGTTCTGTACGTGCATTATAGCCTGCCATAGCAGTCAGAGTAATATCCTTATTCAGTTCTTTTTTATAAGACAATAACACATCACCATAAACTAATGCATATGTATTGGTATTAACTCCGTAGTAACCAGAGTAACCATATGCAAGAGGTATTGAAGAATGATTACGTGTAAAAGACCTTGTAGTAGTATAATCTGTAGAAATCCTTCCTTGTAAATTAAGGTTCTTTACAATTTCATAATTAACTTTTGTTACAGCATTAATACGGTTGATGTACTCGTCTGTGTTATTTTCTAACACATTCCAAAGGAAATCTCCGATATCAGTTCTGAAGTTTGGATAAATGATATTTTCTGCAGGAGTAAGACTGCGATCAGCATTCCTTACATATTTATATCCAAGGCTTGTTTTATATTTCGCTTTATACCAATCACCATTATCAAATGCAGGGAACATACCGGTAAAATTATTAATCATCCTGTCTATCATGTAAGGCCTGTTATGTACATGCCAGTTCATGTAGTTGATTATGATATCTGTATTTACTTTTTTCCCTAACTTATAATGATTATTAAAATTGAAATTATGTTTATCATTTCTTGAGTTTAAACTCAATCCCTCAGTATGCTGGAACGTATAGGAGAACCTGCTGCTTGAACGATCTGTTGTATTACTCATCGCCAGGTTTACAGTTGAGTTGTTTGCCTTTTGGAATAAGTTGGCAAAACCATTTTCCTGGTAACTGTAAGGGCGAATCTGTCCATCCCAGCAAAGTATGGGTTGTCCATCAAAATCAGGACCAAAGTTGATACTTGCACCTGGTAAAACACGGTAAGTAGTTCCGTTTACAGTGCGGGTATCAAAATTATTGTTTGCATATTGAGAACCAAACTGCATAACAGAATAACCGATTGGCAAACCTGCACCACGTTGTTTTTGCCATTTAGGTAAATATGCAATTTCATCTCTTGTATATGATGCATTAAAATCAAGGCTGAAACCTTTTTTTCCTTTACCACTCTTTGTTGTAATAAGGATTACACCATTAACAGCTTCTGAACCATACAATGCTGCTGCAGATGCACCTTTAAGAATTGAAATACTTTCAATATCCTCAGGGTTAAAATCAACCAATCCGTTTGCTCTGATTCGTTGATCTCCCCAATAATTACTATTATCAAATCCACCATCACGTACTGGTACACCATCCATAATTACCAGTGGAGTGGATTTAAAGTTAATAGAGTTTACCCCACGTACCTGAATGGCAACACCACTTGTTGCACCACCAGGTGTAGCAGCGATTTTAACGCCAGGGGCTTTACCATACAATGCTGTGGCAAAGTTTGTAGTACCGCTTTTTACAAGTTCATCTGCTTTGATGGTTGTGGCGGCATAACCTAAAGAACGTTGTTGTTTGGTAATACCCAACGCTGTTACAACCACTTCACCAATTTCTTTTGAAGAAGATGACAGCGACACTTCAACCGTGTTTTTGCCATCTACGCTTACTTCCTGACTTTCATAACCAACAGAACTGAAAACTAATGTTGCATTAGAAGCAACACTGATTTTAAAAGTACCGCTGGCATTGGTCAGGGTTTGATTATTTGTTCCTTTTTCCTTTACGGTTACTGAGGGAACGCCATTACCGTCGGCATCCCGCACTGTACCTGTAACTTGTTTTTTCTGTGCTGTTACACTTAAAAAGCACAATGCTGCCAGGCCAAAGAGCAGCATTCGTTTAAACAACATTTTCATTGCAGTTTGTTTATTGGTTAAGAAATATGTGTTTGATGAATCGACTACGTTTTTTAATGTTTTCAGATTTCCACTTCAGCTTCTGCTGTTTTCCGTTTCTGTTTTTCAGGCGAATCAAAATGATCCATTACCAAAGCTGCTGCTCCAATAATCTCTGCCTCATAACCCAACGATGAAATCTTTACATCGGTGTACTCTGCAATTTTGGGAATGCAATGCTCATTGATAGCCTGCTGAATAGGTGCTAACCATATTCTTCCTCCAACCGAACCACGGCCACTTAAAACAATCAACTCGGGGTTTAACAAATGAATTAATATGGCAATACCCCTTCCTATATTATAACCTGCTTCTGAGAGCAGTTCAATCGCAAACTTGTCGCCTTTTATTGCAGCATCCATAATTGCTCGTGAAGAATCTTCTGCATGTGCAAGTGATAAATTCTTCAACATGGATACCCTGCCTTCTTTTAATCCTTTCAGCGCTTTTTCTGTTACAACAAACAATGATGTTTCTGTTTCAAGACAACCACTCTTTCCGCAACTGCACATTTTATTATTGGTAAAAAGTGGAATATGGCTAAACTCACCAGCAAAGCCATTGTAACCACGAAACAGTTCGCCATTTACCACCATCCCCAAACCAATACCCCAGCCAACATTGATCACCATTACATTTTTCTTATTCTTGGCTGCACCAAACTTTAATTCAGCAAGGGCTATCAAACTTGAATCATTGTCAATAAAAACAGGAACATCCAGTTTTGCTTCCAGTTTGCTTACAATGCTGCTGCCCTTTTCTGTTTTCAGAAATGAATGATTAATTCCTTTTCTTACATCAACAAAACCAGGCATACCAATACCCACACCGGCAATCATGCCCTTTGCAATTCCTGCTTCAGAGATATAATTATTAATATGCTTGATTAAACTATCGAGCGCATTTACATTATTAGCAAGGGGTAATTCAATTTTCAGCGGGTCAAGAACATAATTATTATGCATATCCAGTATCGCAATACGTGTAACCAACTGATCCATGGCTACGGATACGATATACATTAATTTACTTTTGAGAGAATACATTTGCGGACGACGGCCACCTGTAGAACTCGCATAACCCGATTCTACCACTGCTCCTTCTTCCATCAATTCGTTAACCGCTCTTGTTGCAATAGGAAGACTTTTCTCGGTAAGAACACTGATATCTGAACACGAAAGCTCACTCTCAAAATAGAGACACTTCTGAATCTGTCTTTTATACAACACATTCTTCGTGGACATCGCAATCAGTTTTGGAATTTGAAGTAAATATAGAGGAAGTTTGAAAACTTTTATAAAAAATTATAAAAAGTTTTTAAACTTTTTTCCGCTTTTTACTAACTTCTGATCGTTTACTGAAAAAATTAAGAAGTTTGGTCTGAAAAAGCCTTTTGGTGGGATTTTTTTTACTGGCTGCTTTCTACAATTCAGCAAATGTGAACATCCATTTTACCGGGTTTTGCCAGTTTTTTGCCTTGAAAGATCCAACAGGAGCTTTAATTAAAATGGTATTCCACCCCTTTTTCAGGAAGATTTTTGTTGGCTGGCGATATTCATAGCCTTCATCAACAAGCGGCATTTCAGCATTTCCAGGTAAACCGGCATGTTGCCAAACAGGTGCAGTAACGGGTACGCCGTTTACCCAAACCTTACTTTGCTTATCATCCCAACAGTTCAAAGGCGGACTATCAGTTGCAGGTGAGCGTGACAGGTTATTAAATCCAATCCAGAATTCCTTTACCCCTTCTTCATCGCTCCAGATTTTTGTTGTGGCATACCAGGTTGTATTTTCCTTTGGTTCGGCTAATGCAGCATTAATTAATGGAGCCCACCAATGACGCAGGATAATTGTACCACCTGCAGCCTTTAAAGCAATCATTGCTTTTGTTTCATCCCATCCTTTTTTTTCAGGATTAAACTGCATGGACAAATCTCCTTTGTTATCAAAAGGGCCATACAGGTTCCAGGCTATGTTTGATTGTTTGATATAAGGAAATGGAAGATTAGAGAACTGTTCTGTTTTCTGATCAAGCAAACGGTTCTCAAATTCTTCAAACTGTCTTGCCTGTTTTGAATCAGGTTCACCAATTGTTGCAGTCCAGCCTTTGTTTCCACCACCAAGCCAGGTACGTTCTGCAAATGCAAGCATTCCCGGGTAAACAGGATTTTGTTTCAACACATCTTCAGCTTTCTCCACTCTGCGATCAGGCCACATGCAGAGTATTGCACCTTTTATTTTTTTTGTTTCCGCTGGCTGATCACCAATCATGCGGTTAAAGATTGTAACAACACTTTCAAGTGGATCCATATGATTAAGATACAGATGCCTTGAATCCAGGAATGAATGCACCGTTGAATCTTTTTCGCCAAGATCACTCATCCATAACTGCCTGATGGTTTGATCATCCAGGTTACCACCGGGACTCCAGCCAACCGTTTGCTTACCCAGCTGATGCAAAAACTGAAGAACATCAGGAAGAAAATTTTTGTTCGTGATCTTTACTTCATCTCCACCAATATGAATAAACGGCACATCATATGCTGAACAGATTTCACGCAGAATATTTTTAATAATCACCAGCCCGGAATCGCTCTGCATATCTGTTTTCATGGCACGTGTAAAAGCAGCACTATGTCCCGGCATATCAATTTCAGGAATCAATGTAATATGCCTGTCTTTACAAAAACTAATCAGTTCTTTTAGATTTTCTTCGGTATAAAACATGCCTTTGTTACGAAGCATGTTTTCAGGAGCAGTAAGCTGGGGATATTGTTTAATGGCAAGTCTCCAGGCAATATCTTCTGTAATATGAAAATGAAAGATGTTGAGTTTGTACCGGCTCATCATTTCAATTTGCTGTTTCAGCAAATCCATTGGCTGGTAATTACGGCCGGCATCAATCATATAACCACGCCATGAAAATGCAGGCTGGTCTGTAATTTCACATCCATCAACAATAACTGCATCACGCATAAGTTGCCGTAATGTTTGAATCGCATTAAAAACGCCATGTGAACCCGAAGCCGAAATGATAATCTTTGTTGATATTACAGTAAGCTTATATCCTTCATCACTTTTTATTGCAGGATCTTTTTTCAGTTCAATCGGGAAATCATGTGCTGCAGAAAAAGATGTAACTGTTGCCTGTATTCCATTTTCGTTTAATAAATCTTTCAGGCGGTTTGCTTCACGTATGAAGGATTCATCTTTAACAAGAATTGTTTTACAACGAAACAGCGGGAAAGATTCATTCGTCCATTTTAGTTGTTGTGGTAATGGAAGAAGAGATGGTTTCTGCTGCAGATCATAAACATAGGGATATACAAAATGCTTCCAGTACAAATAAGCTTCACCTGTTAAATGAAGCCCGTCATTTGTAAACTGTTCATTCAGTTTTCCATCATTATTTTTTAACAGGCTGTGCAGGTCAAGAAATGTATAATGATGAGTTGCAGCATTTTTCTGTAATGCATTGTTCAACTGAACAATGGTTTCGCCGTTTTTTGTATGTGTCACAAACTTGCCAAATACATTGTTTACAGGGAATACACTCTGTACATACAATTTTGTGGTTGGCGATTGCTGAAACACATAATCAGCAATCAGTAACATATTTTTAAGTACACTATCTGCAGTTATTCCTCTTGCAAGATCATTGGTACCAATAAGCAGAAAGATTTTTTTGGGTTTGTTTTTTACAACATCATCCAGGCGATGAATAACCCCGGCTGTAATATCGCCGCTGATGCCCCGGTTCTTTACCTTCAGATCACTAAACAACTCACTCCATTCTGCACCATCGGTAATACTGTTACCTAAAAAAACAATATCGTTACGGGAAAAAGCTAATGTTTGAAAATGAGAAACACGCTGCAGGTAATAGGTAGGAAAAATTGAATCGGGATATGCGGGCAATTGCACCTGTGCCTGTAACTTACTGCTTAAGAAAAACACAAATGCAAAAATTGCTGCAATATTCCATTTCATGTGTATCTTTTTATTGTTTTCTGGCCACATGTTATTCGCCATAAAAACACGTTTTACTATTGGGGAAAGCCTGCTAATTCAGGTTCTTTTTCCACTAACTTTTCAAGCAGTGTTAACTGGTTACCGGCACGTACAAAATTATGACCGGGGTATTTTTCACCATAGTAAATATCGTTATTGAGGAAGTCGGTTAAAAACCGCAGAGCTTGCATGTAAATCATAAATTTACCTGCATAAAAGAAATGACGTTTTTCATCAGCTGTCAGCACTTCTTTCATTTCGCTGTAATACCCGTCAACTACTGCTTTGTAAATATCGCTACGTACTTCTATTTTAGAATAATCGCTTTCTTCTTCACTTACCGGCGAAAGATAAGTACGCATCATATCGCCCAAATCGCTGATAAAATAACCAGGCATGATGGTATCAAGATCAATCACACACAAACCTTTCCCATCCTGATCAAATAGCACATTGCTGATTTTTGTATCGTGATGTGTAACACGTTTATGAAAACCAGTTGACTGTAGAATATCATTATACGTATCAACAATACCCGAAAAAGTAATCAGCCTGGCGATCATTTGTTTTGCTTCATCAATACGCTCAGCATTACCATTGGCAACTGCTTCAAGAAACTGGTTATAGCGCAGAAACAAATCATGAAAATGAGGAATCGTGGTTTTTAAATAACCACATTCAAACTGGTCTAGCAGTTTTGTAAACCGGCCAAATTGTTTTGCAGCTTCAAATGCTTCTGCAGCATTATCAACAACATCTTTTGAAAAAGAGTTTTTCACAAACGGAAACAACCTGAAATATCCTTCTGCTTTATTATAATACAGGTTTTTTCCATCATTGGTTTTTACCGGGGCAATAAACAAATAATCGGGATGATGTTCATTAAGGTAAGCAGCAATCATTTCAATGTTATCAGCAATAGCATCAGGATTTGCAAACACATGATGATTGATGCGTTGCAGAATATATTGCTCATCATTGCTGACTTTCCAGGTATGATTGATTAATCCACTGCCAAATGGTTCTGTTTTAAGTGCATCTTCTGCCAAACCAAATGCAGCTAGTACAGGCTGTAACATTCTTTCTTCAATTTTAATACTCATCGTTAAAAGCAAAAACAGGCTTACGGTACATCCATTGTCCGGCAGTAAAGTCAGGGAACTCTACTGTTTCATTACCCAGCTCAATTGACTGTTCGCTCAGTGGTGTAATAGCACTCCATGCAGCAGCATCATATACATCCATTGGAGTTGGCGTTTTGCGTTTGATGGATTCAATGAATGAATGAATCACGAAAAAGTCCATTCCGCCATGCCCTGCACCAGCTGTTTCTTTACTCCATCTTGCCCATAACGGGTGATCATATTTATCAAGCCATTTTTTAGCATCATCCCACTGGTGAGGTGTTGCCGATTTTCCTTCAATATAAATTCCTTTGTTTACATCCATCCACAAACCTTCTGTTCCCTGTACACGAAAACCTAATGAATAAGGCCTTGGGAGATTTGTATCGTGCTGTAATAAAATGGTTTCGCCGTTTGCACAATTGATAGACGTTGTAACAACATCACCCAATTTAAAATTAATTTTTGCATTTGGATGATCAGGTCCGCATTCTTTTACAATATGTGCGTGTAAACCTCTTGCTTTAGAAGAGAAGGAGGCAAGATTTACAAAACGGTTGCCCCTGTTGATATTAATGTATTGAGCAATTGGCCCGATGCCATGTGTAGGATATAAATCACCATTACGATAAACAGAATGATGTGTTCTCCATCTTGCTTCGCTCCATGCTTTATCGCCAAACTCACAGCCCTTACCATAAGCATCCATACCATTGTTGAATTTCACTTCACGCAGATCGTGCTGGTAACCTCCCTGCAAATGAATCAGTTCACCAAACATACCCTGGCGCACCATGTTTAATACAGCCATTACATCACGGCGGTAGCAAACATTTTCCAGCATCATTACATGTGCTTTGTATTTTTCAGCAGTCTTTACAACTTCCCAATGATCTTCCAATGTAATTCCAATCATTACTTCAGATCCAACATACTTCACACCCGATTCAACTGAACCAATAATCATTTCTTTATGCCACTCCCAGGGCGTTGCAATCACAACTCCGTCGATTCCCTTCAGCTCCAGCATTTTTTTCCATGCATACACATCACCTGTAAATACCTGCGGCATTTTCTTGCCGCTCTTATTAATAATTTCTTTTGAAAGCGAAAGCATACGGTCATCAATATCACAAATGGCAACTACTTCCACATCCTGGCGGTTCAGTAACAATTCAAGATGACTTTGTCCACGCAAACCAACACCAATAATTGCAATTTTTACTTTTACATCAGCACCGGCCGCAAACAACTCTGCTGACGGGAGAATTGTAAAAGAGGCAGCAGCAAGCCCTGTGTTTTTGATAAACGTTTTCCTGTTCATAAATGGTGATCTTTAATTTTATATGAGAAACAAGCAATAAAATTTTCTTGCTTTGGTGAAAATACACATTCCACACGCTGCAAATAAGTGCAAACGGTTGTTCAAATTCTCAGGAAACTTCAGACTGTATGTGCCACCAGTGTGGGATAGAGCTCTTCTTTGTAAAATACATCCTCTTTTTCTTCGCCAGCTTCTTTCTTGTTCAGAATCTTAATGAGCATCTGCATGGCTTTTTCGCCCTGCCCGTAAGGATATTGTTCAATAGACACCAACGGTGGATAAGCAGTGTATCCGGTGATCGGCAGGTTAGCGTAACTCACAAAAACAATGTCTTTATTTACACGTACACCTTGTTTTATTGCATACTGTACTGCATCCATGTGCACATATTCATTGAAGGTAATAACAGCTTTAGGCGGGTTCTTCAACGACAATAATTTATGCATGGCAGCCTGTGTACTTTCTTTCGACAGATCGGTCTTTTCCACCAGCTGCATGTCAATTTTCAGTTTTTGTTTTGATACACCTTCTATGTACCCATTCAACCGTTCCTTGCTTGCCTGCAGTTTATCAGGGCCATTGATAAAAGCAATTTTCCTGTAACCTTTATTAAACAACCAGCCAACCATTTCCACAGTGGCTTTGTAAAGATTACAGTAAACCTTGTGCACATTCTCCAATGTAGGTACACGATCAAAATAAACAACAGGAATATTAAATTTCTTTAACGCATCCAGGTGATCGTACTTGTTTGTTTGCTTTGAAAGAGAAATAATCAGCCCGTCAACCCGTTGTTTCTTCATGGCTTCCACAACCGCTTTTTCTTTTTCAGGGTCATCATAACTCTGCCCAAACAAAATGGTGTACTGATGTTCAATTGCTGCTGTTTCGATACCACTGATGGCCTGCGAAAAAAACTCTTCCCTGATGGAAGGAATCACCACTCCTATTACATAGGTTTTCTTTTGTTTAAAGAAAATAGCCTGCGCATTGGGTTCGTACCCCATTTCTTTTGCAAGCGCCTGCACTTTTTCTCTTGTGCTTATACCTATACGTGGATGATTGCTCAACGCCCTTGACACAGTTGATACTGAAACATTGAGCTTGCTGGCAATTTCTTTAATGGTTGGAAGTTTGTCCATCAGGATAATTTTAAAAAAAGTTATACAAACCTGTAGCTGTTTGCCTGGCTGTATTTCTCACCCGGATTTAATACCGTTGAAGGAAATGCAGGCACATTTACAGCATTGGGCTGATGTTGTGTTTCAAAACAGTAAGCACTGTAGCCTTGATATTGCTGGCCATTTTTTCCTTTGATAACAGGAATCCATTTGCCGGTATATAAATGAACAACAGGTTCAGTTGTATACACCTGCATATGCAAAGCTCCATCGCTGCTTAATGCTTCGGCTGCAAGAATTAAATCATTGTTGCTGCGGTTAATTACAAATGTCTGATCGTAACCATCATCTTTATTCCATTCCTGGCTTACTGTTTTCCAATCGCTGAAATCATAATTTGAATTCAGTGCAGGAATTAATTTACCGGTAACACAAAAGTCAGCATCCTGCTCAAGCCAGTAACCGGCATTGAGCTTTACTTTTTGCTGACCAACAGATGAATGATTCTTATCCAGGTTAAAATAACCATGATGTGCAAGGTTAATGACTGTTGTTTTATTGGTTGATGCTTCAACTTCATAAACTAGTTCATTATCCTTTACAAAGAATGTAACTGTAGTTGTTAACTCGCCGGGAAAACCTTCTTCACCATCAGCACTCACATATTGCAGCGTAATGGAAGCAACAGGAGCTGTTTCAGTTTTAATTACTTTCCACACTTTCTGATCAAAGCCTTCATTTCCTCCATGGAGAATATTACCGCTTTTATTTGCCGTAACATGAACTGTTTGTCCGTTTAGTGGGAAACTTGCACCTTTAATACGATTAGCATAACGACCAATCATTGCGCCGAAATAAGGATATCCTTTTAAATATTCTTCACTCCAGTAATCTTCAACAGAATCAAAGCCAAGCACCACATCTCTTGCTTCACCATTTTTATCTTTTACAATCAGCTTCATAATGATGCCGCCGTAATTTGTTATAACTGCTGTTGTTCCGTTATCTGATTTTAATTCATATACTTCAACTGACTGATTGTTGCGTGTAACCTCTTGAATTTTATTAACCGATGCCATACTGTTTTTCTTTAGATAATTAATTTCTTTTATTGAATAAAGTGATCAAATATACTCAAGTGTGGATTACATTATCACATTCAGCTCAATGATTCTCCTCAGCCCAATAAAACTACTTTGTGTTATCCTGTGAAATTTCCAGTTTAAACGTTGATGCAGGAAGCCCTTCAGCATTTACAAGATTGGCATCAGTAAACGGTTGCCAGCCATAATAAACAAAGGCTGGTTTTTGCTGAGCAGAAATCACAACTTTATTATTGCTGATAATTGCTGCTGCCGGATTATTTCCATCAACTGAAAAACCTCGCAGCTCTTTTCCATCCGAAGTTTTCATTCCGTCAGCATATTGAAATTTAATTTCAACAACCCCGTTTTTATAAACAGCTTTAACGGGCAAAGGACCGGATGGAATTATTTTTTTGTGATAGTCGTTTAACAAAGCCCAGCGTGCAAGCCGTTCGCCAACATCTTTTTTATTGGTGGGATGTACATCATTCTTTGCACCAATATCGCTGCAAACAGCCATTCCGGTATGTGGAATTTCATTGAGCTCTTTGCGTTGCTCATCACGAAACTGCGGCCACAATGGTCGTTCAATGGAAGATAACTGCACAAAATAAAACGGCATAGAAGGTTGTTTCCATTGCTTCCTGTAAGCTTCCACCATCAGTTTCACTAAGCTATTGTATTCAGCAACACGTTCTATTTCTTCTGCATTGCTTTCGCCCTGGTACCAAAGCATTCCTTTTATGGGAAAAGAAAGCAAAGGTTTAATACCGCTTTCAAATGCAAAACCGGGTTTGTACGCATGAGCAGGACCATATTCATCAGTTGGTACATCTGCCACTCCTTCCACATTTTGCCGCCCACGTTCCCGTATCCAGTTGGGCAATGAGGAATTATAAAGCCAGTTGCCATTCATCTTCGAAGAAAATGCAGGGTTGTTTTTTAATGCATCTGTGCTGATAAATGTTTCAATGGGTGCGCCGCCAATGGAAAGATTGATGAGTCCGATGGGAATTTGTTCACTGGCAGTAACTGCTTTTGCAAAATAATATGCTACTGCACTCATGGGTTGTATACTCACATTATCGCAAACTTTCCATCCATTCCATAAATAAAAACTGTCTTTATTCAGTCTTCTCAACAATGAGTCTTTGTATTTTTCATTGTACACATATCTTCCCGCAGGCGGCGGATTCAAAAAACGGATGAGTGGGTTATTGGTATGAACTTTTTCATCGTTCCAATGCATTTCTTTTCGCATTGCCCATTCCATATTCGACTGGCCCGAACAAATCCAAACATCACCAATCAATATATTCTTTAACTCAATTTTTCCGTTTGATGAAGAAACAGAAACGGATTGTGGATCAGCATTTGCTTTTTGAGATGGAAAGAAAACACTCCAGGAAGAATCATTCTTTACAATGGTTTGCTTTTGTATGCCGGCAAATTTCACCGTTACTTTTTTCCCGGGAATATGCTTGCCCCATAAATGTACAGGCTGATCCCGCTGCAAAACCATGTTATCAGAAAAAACAGCAGCAACACGCAACTGTGCAGCTGCAAATAATGGAAATAAAAACAGGCTAATCAAAAACGACTTCATTTTTCCGTTTGTTGAGTTGTGATAAGATTAAACCAACAATAACAAGTACAACACCTGCAACAGTGTAACCGCTTATTTCATCTTTCATAATCCATGCTGCAAATACAAAACCAAACAGCGGACATAGGAATAACCAAAGCCCGGCCTTCACCGCATTGGTCTGCAATAACCACAACCAGAGCTGTACTGCAAAAATGGAAACAGGTATTGCCAGCCATCCAACTGATAACCAGAACGATTGATTAAACTGGTTTTGCTGTGGATGATAAAAAAACAAAGTCACCGGTAACAGGAACAATCCGCCCAGCAATGTTTGCCAGCCGTTGATGACTGATAAGGATAAACCACTCCAGTCTCTTCCGGAAAAATAAACAGCAGCAACAGAATAAGATAACATGCTGAACAAAAGAATCAGCAATCCCTTTGCATCAACTGTTGCATGTTCAAACAAAGGCCATGCAGCTGTTAATACACCGGCAGTGCAAACAATAATCGACACAATAACTTCCCAGCTTAATTTCTTCTTCAAAAAAAACACTGATAGAAAACTGATGAACACAGGATTGGTTGAAACAGCCAGCGCACCAATGCCCGCTGTAACTGTTTGCATGGCTATTACATAACAGCCGAGATAAATGGAGATGTTGAGCAAGCCATAAATGGCAATCTGTTTCCACTCATTGCCTTTGGGTAAACGCTGACCTTTGATTACATGAACAAGTAACAGCATTACTGCTGATGCAACTGCAAAACGCACTTCAGCAATCACTAACGGCTGGGCAACAGTTAAACCAATCTTTGTTGCTGTTGAAGCTGATGCCCACAATGCAGCAAAGAAAATACCTGCCAGCGGCCATGCATATGTTGTAAAGATTTTTTTGTGCATGAACAGTGTTGCTTTGCTGTTAAAGATATTCACTTAACAACTGCAAACAATACCATTCCTGCCGGGGTAAATGAAACGGACCTTTAAATAAATTTCCTTTGGCTGTTTGTGCAATGCTGCCATCACGGTGCAGGTACCCAAACCATTCGCCATGTTCTTTATCGTGAAAATGACTGTATGCATACTCATGCACCAGCTTATGCCATTGTGCATACTTTTCATTACCCGTCATTAAATAAGCAAGTAAAGTGGCAATGATTACTTCATTATGTGGCCACCAGAATTTCATATCCTGCCAGTATTCCTGCACAGGTTTGTTGTAAACATCACGGAAATATAAAATACCACCATGTTCTTTATCCCATCCACGCTCCCACATATAATCAAGCATTTTGCAACCAAGTTCAATTAAATGCGGATCGTTGTTGCGGTATTTTGCTTCTGCAAGGATAAACCATGCACCTTCAATTGCATGACCGGGATTGAGTGTTCTTCCATCAATATGATCAATAATACTTCCATCAGGTGCCACCTGTTCCATCACGCATTGAATATCATCCTTTACAAAATCCCGTTCTATTTCTTCAATCCATTTTGTAATCCATTCATCACAACGGTCATCGCCAATGGTTTCCCGTAACTGTTGCGCCGTGTTCATCATAATCATTGGTCCGCCAATTCCTTTGGCCGGTCTTGTATCGGTAAACTTGGCCACAAGTTTTTTTGCACCACTTACATAAGCAATACAATCACCAAAAACCTTTCTTGCTTTGGCAGCAGCCTCTTCATCACCACTGGCTTTTGCATAAGCTGCCGATGCAATGACATAAAATGTTTCAGAAAAATAATAACGGCGTTTGCGGATAGGTTTACCATCACGTGTAACATGGAAAAACATTTGTCCGTCGCTGTCAAAACAATGCTGGTTTAAAAAATCATAACCAAGCTTTGCACCATCGAGCCATTCCTGTTTTTTTTCAACCGTATTATAAAAAGTTGAAAGCAGCCATGTTGCCCTTCCCTGTATCCACACTGCTTTATCATCATCGATGAGTGAACCATCTGCATCACGCATCAATAAAAAACCACCATGTTCCTGATCGTACGAACGGGGAAACCAGAAAGGAACAGTATCGTTCAGTAACTGGTTGCTGTAAAAAGTGTGAAGATTTTTTAAATCCTGTTTTGAGTAACTCATAATTTATGTTTACGATTACATTTCTGCATACCCACTTTTTTTTGCAAGACATTGGTTCGTGAGACACGAACCTCGACGCAGAAATGCTAATAAAACTAATATCTTTTTCATGTTTGTTTTAATTAATCTTTTATTAAATGAAGTTGAAATCCGACAGAAATATTGAATCCTTTCTTCATGTATTCATAACCATTCTGTGCCGCATCCTTGATTTTCTTTTGGTATAAATAACCAAATAAAAATTCAATCCCTACACTTGAGTTAAAGAATAATTCAGGGCCAACCATAATTGAAGCATTTTGAGTTGTACCCTTTCCGAAATTTGAATACGAACCGAATTGATAGCTGCCATCAATTAAGAAATTAAACTGCTTGTCTTTATTAAGGAAATAATAACGAGCAAAAGGCCCAATACAAATCTTGGTATCGTCTATCAGTACCGATGCAGAGTTTGCCCCATGACTTTTTATTGAAGTAATACCAGGCCGAAGACCTGCTGCAAACTTATCAACAAAAAAATATCCAATATTTGCATCAAGATTAATTTCGGTAAGCTTACCTGTTACTGTTGTCTGACCGGTGGCTGTAAAATCATCATTATAGGAATAAAAACTTCCGGTTCCTCCTACAAGCCAATTTCGTTGTGTGATTTGCCCCCGCACTATTCCTCCAAGAAAAAGTGCGGCCATAAGAAGTAATTTTTTTTTGTTCATAAGTCGGCTATTTTTTAGGTTATTAATAAATAAAAATTGTTACGGCCAATAAATTAAACTCATAGAAATACCATCGAATAATTTTAAAATTCAAAAATCAAAAGCTTCACTTTCTCATTTAATTATTTCGCTCACCGGCACCTGTACAAAATACAAATCCTTTGTGCCTTCGTATAAAATACCAATGGTATTATCATCCAGTTTTGTTAAGGACGAATAACCATAACAACTACGTTCATCAATCAGCAATTGATTTACAGATGACCATGTCTGGCCCAGATCAAGACTTGCTTTGATGGTAATATTATATCGTCCTGATGATGTGTTGGGATTGCTGAAAAACAGTACATCTTTCATTACACCCTTCACATTCACTTTTGCCTTGATTAAACTTCCCATACAAACAGGATCGGGCAATGCGTTGTACGATGTTGAATGTTCTGTCCAGTTAACACCCATGTTTGATGTGGTGGCAACGCTTCTGAAACTTCCACGGTTATCACGCATGTTCAGCATCAATGTTCCTGCAGTTGTTTCAACCACACTGCTTTCTGTTGTATTTGATTTAGGTGCATTAGCCGAACGTTGCCATGTAGCACCATGATCAGTACTGTACACCAATGTTGAATAAGGCATGTTTGCAGCATCCCAGTATTGAGCAGGGAAAACCAATGTTCCGTTCTGCATCATAATACCACTGCCCGGTCCCTGGAAGAATATTTTCCAGAACGGATTTTTTATTTGTGCAGTAATATTAATTGGTGCCGACCATGTAACACCATCATCGCTGCTGTTAACTAGTACAAATTGTCCTGTTGAATCGGGCGATAATCCGCCAATTGAACCGGCAATGGAATGATTTCCCTTGCTCCACAATGCAGCCACCCATATTTTCTTTGTTACTTCATCAAACAAAATGCTTGGATCGCCTATTCCACTGTTATCATTGGGACCACCCATATCCATAATTATTTTCATTGGCTCCCATGTTTTTCCAGCATCGGTACTGCGACTTAAACCCACATCAATATTGCCGGGTAAATCGGCGCTGTTGTTATAACGGATATCATACACTGAAAGCAAAGTTCCTTTATCGGTTTGTGCAATGCCGGGAATACGATAGGTGTTTACGCCATCATCAGCAGCTTTGCGTACAGCAACTCCTGCATATTTTGAATAAGCAGAACTTCCCTGCAATACAGAAAATTCTTTTCCATTTTCATCAACGATTTTTGTGCAATGCAGTTCAACTTTATTGTTCAAACCGGCATCGGCTTTAAGCACTACACTTAGCCAGATAAATTTTAAACCGGTTTGCTGATTATGTGTGATGGGGATTGTAAACGAAGCTGAAGATGGAGTAAATGTTACCAATAAATTAGCTGAAGAAAAAGATTCTGCTCCTGTTAAATAAGCTTCAATTTTTTGAATTGACTGAATGGCATCACTGTTCAATGTGCATTGCAGCTGACGAAAATGCTGTTCACTGTTTCCTTCCGGTACAGATACTGCAATACGTACAACAGGATTATAATTTAATCCCTTTAACACCGGCACCTGTGGTGAATAAGATGATACCTGCACAGCTGATGCTGCAGGTGCTGCAATTTTTTTGGAGCAACTGAAATTGCTGAATACAGTAAATAAAATGGCTAAAGAAAAATAAAATGTAAAACGCATGATCACAGTTTTATGACACATCATTAAAATCGTTTGTTTTGGGACGGAGAAAATACAACTGGATAAATAATGCAACAGCAACCACTGCTGCCATCAATGCAAAGTCCCGTCCAAGATGACCGGCATCGGTTGATTTACCTAATAAATTAGTGATGAACGCACCGGCAAAAACACCTACCATGTTCATCAACCCGTATGCAGTTGCCCGTAACTTTTGCGGAACAAACTGGCAGAGAATGGGCATGTTATTCGCATCGAACATACCATAACCAACACCAAAGCAAAATGCTGCAGCCATTACATGAAACATTGAATGACCAAAACCCACAAACATTAATGCAGGAATCATTAGTGATAAACCAATCGCTCCTGTATAAATTCTTCCACGAATATTTTTTTGTACCCATCGGTCGGATAATATTCCACCGAAGATGACACCAATAAATGATGATACGGCAATGGTAATAGTTGATAATGGTCCTGCCTGCGCCATATCTATTTTCAGGTTACCGGAAAATAAAGTGGGCAGCCAGTTCTTCACAGCCCAGCCTGGTAAACTTGGTACTGCGAAATAGAAAAGTATAATCCAGAAAGCAATATTGCTGAACAGTAATGCAAGTCCTTTCAATAAGTTTGGTTTTTCAGTAAGGTTATTTGCTTCGCCTGTTTTGTTGTCGGTTTTCTTTTCACGGAGAAATAAAACAAGCACAACAGCATATACAATTCCTACAATGCCAAACACATGAAATGTTTGCTGCCATGAATAAGCCGAAGCAACTGTTGCACCAAAGCCACCCAATGCCTGGCCCATGTACAAACCCGTCATATGAATACCAACTGCCAGCGAACGAGTTTTTGAACTGTGATAATCGGCAATAAGCGAAAGCCCGGCAGGAATATACAATGCTTCACTAACGCCCATGAGAGCCCGAAGCCAGTACAGCTGCTGAAAATTAGTTGTATAACCCATTGTATAGGTAACAGCACTCCACACAAATAAACTTCCGACAATTAACCACTTGCGGTTAATGCGGTCGGCTACCATTCCTGCAAAAGGACTTACCGTTCCGTAAATCCAGAGGAAGATGCCCATGAGTTTTCCGAAGTTGGTGGCTGTTTGCAGTTCAGCAATATCAACCATCATGGAAGGTTTCATGGTGCTGAGCATCTGCCTGTCGAGATAATTCAGCAATGCAACAACCCATAGCAAACCAACAACTACCCAAGGGTAGAATGACTCCCGTTTAGTTACAGAAACTGCTATGTTGTTGTTACTGCTCATTCAAATGAAGTTGAAGAACTTGATTTGATCTTACACCAGCTTTTATTTCACCGCTTGGAATAAATATATATCCACCGCTGATGAATGCAGTTGTTGTAGCTGGTACTGCAAAAGGTATTGTACCAAGAACAGTCCATTCATCTTTTTCTGTATTGTACAGCAATACTTCTTTGCTGAAGCCGGGATGTGTTGATTGTACCTTTATCTTTTGCTGGTTCAGCTCTTCTTTTTTTACAGAATCTTTTTCTGCAGCGATTGCTGCAATCAGTTCTTCTGCTTTATGAAAGGTTTCACCTTTATCGCCGCCAAATAATAAAATTTCGTTTGACTGATAAGCTACACCTGTTCCTGCACTGAGTGCATAAGGAAGTGATTTCTTTTCTGTCCATTGGTTAGCTGAGAAATCATAGAAATAAACGGAAGCATACAAATCACTGATGCCGCTTTTTGTTTTCATTCTTCCGCCAATAAAATAAAGCCCTTTTGATTGTGCAATCAATAAACCATGCGAAGTTGGTTTGGGCAACATAGTCAATTCTTTCCAACCAAGTAGTGTATCGTTTAAATCAAGCGCATAAAATTTTGAAGATACTCCATTGCTTACTTCACCTCCGGCTAAATACACAACATGATCAGTTGCTGTTAATGCAGCATTGGTTACTGCAGCAGGTAAGGATGGTAATGCAATAAATTGCAGTGAATCATTTGCTGCAACAGTAATGAGCCATGCTTTTGCACTCAGGCCATTACTGTTTTCACCACCTGCATAAACAATTCCTTTTGCTGTTGAGCAAACTGCCGGGTATGCAATTGGTTCGGGAAGTTTGTACTGTTGCTGAAGTAGCTGAAGGCTGCTGTCGTTTTGTTCATACACAAACAGCTCATCATAATATTTTTTCTTGCCACCAAGCCAGGGCATGCTGTCGGGGAAATTAGCACCTCCACCAATAATGATTTTATTATTGACAGTTCCTGTAACAGGACCGGCATAGCCCAATGAAATTTTTCCATTTACTCCAGGCAAAACAGCAGCCTCTTTCCACTTCGTGTGAAGCAAAGGATTGTTGTTGTTGCAGGATATGACAGCAACAGTTGACATAATAATGATGAATAAAAAAAACCGCATGAATTATTGCTTCAGCTTTTCCGGTATCCCGGAACAAAAGCTGCTGAAATTAATTTTTTCTGTATCGGCCCTGAATTGAACAAACTCTTCTTCACTCATATTGTTTACAGGCAACCTGAACCCGCCACAATCCATTCCAATCAGTTTCATGTAAGCTTTACCTGTAGCAATACCACCATACTTACCCAGCAAACGAATCATGTCGATAGATGTTTGCTGTAAATCAGCTGCACGTTTCAGTTCACCGTTATGAAAGGCATCAATCAGATCGTAATACAAAGGTGCTGCATAATTGAATGTACTTCCCACCGAAGCTTTTGTACCAAGTGCAAGTGCAGGCAACATGTTTTCATCTCTTCCCCACAACATATCATACTTACCATTTTTGTATGTAATGCAGGAAAGAAAATCCATAAAATCTTCGTGTGTGTATTTCACACCTGCAAAGTTGGGTATTAATCCATCCACTGCCTGCAAGAGATCATACATTGCAAAATTCACTCCTGTTAATACCGGGATATGATAATAATAAAAAGGCATATCGGGTACAACCGAAGCAACTTCAGCACAAACCCTTGCCAGTGTTTCAACCGTTGCAGGTTTAAAATAAAAAGGTGCAGTAAATGAAACAGCATCAAGACCCACTTCTTTTGCATGCAATGCAAGTTCTTTGCAATCGGTAAGACTTGTTCCGCCAACCAATGGCATTACAATAAAATCAGGATCGTTCTTAGTACAGGCAGCCCATGCTTCAGCAACAGCTTTTTTCTCAGCAGTTGACATTGAAACGCCTTCGCCGGTTGAGCCGCAGATAAATGCACCCTTTACATTGTTTGCTTTCAGCATTTCATAGTAAGCAGGTATTAAAGAAAGATTCAGTGATCCGTCTTTGTGCATGGGTGTAAACGGGGCAGCAATTAAGCCCTGTAAATGTTCAGCTTTCATATTCAGCCAAGTTAATATTAATTAAGAAAACAGTTATAACAAACGCTTTTAAAGCCGGGAGTGAAGAATCACCCCCGGAATACTACTGCGTATGATTGATCATGAAAAACAACTAATAACCCGGAGTTTGTGTTAACAACGGATCATTGTTGAGCATGCTGGTAGAAATAGGCAACAACATTTTTGCTGTTGTGCTTGGCGACAAATAAATAGGATTGATATTTGCATACACATAACTGTCGCCTGCTCTTCTTAAAGCCCACCAACGTTTTCCTTCACCAATAAATTCTCTCAGGTATTCTTCAAGAATTGCATTCATGTTATCAGTGATTGTTCCGCTGGTAAATGCAGGAGCTGAACTTCCGTATGCTCTTGTTCTTATCTGCATAATTTCTGCTGTTGGATCTTCACCCAGTTTTGCTTTTGCTTCAGCTAAAAGCAACAACACATCAGCATAACGGTAAACAGGGAAATCATTATTATACACCTGGCTTGTTCCTGAAACAGAACCAATCCATTTTGTCAACAACACACCACGTACAGGGAAAGGTGAACTAACAGAATACATCACTTTCACTGAATAGTTTACACGCTGATCAGCAGGTCCGCTGGTTAATCTTGAAATCATTGCCAGGTTCATACCAACACGGTTTGCACCATTTACATAAGGATAAACAGTATTTACCTGTGGTGTGGCAGCCTGTGCCAATGAATAAGAAGATGACTGTACACCATTCACTGTGAAAATGGAAAATGTACCCATTTGCGATTGGCCCAGCTCATAGTTCAATGCAAAAATCACTTCAGGATTGTTGCTCTTCTTTGTTGGATCGAATGTGTTACCATAAGTTGTATTGAGGTTCATGGTTGCACCTTCCATACTTTTTACTTCCTGCAAAGCAGTTTTTGCTTTTGTGAAATCAGCAGCACCTCCACCAAGATGTGTGCCCGACCAGATGTAAACATCACCTTTTAAAGTAAGTGTTGCTACTCTGTTCCAGAACACCCTGTTGCCTGAAGGCATTGTATTGCTTGTACCAAACAACTGCAATGATTTATCAATATCATTTTTTACCTGCAGCATAACAGAATCGGGAGTTGTTCTTGCTTTATATGTTTGAGCTGCATTGGTAATATTTGCGACAGGCTCAGTTGTAAGTGGAACGCCACCCCATGTTTTCAGCATGGTGTAATAAACGTAAGCACGGAGTCCATACATTTCAGCCATCCATTTATCCTTGTTGGCTTGTGTTACGGGGCTTTGCGGAAGTACATTGAGCACATTATTGATCTGGTAAATCAAATTATAAAAACTTGCCCAGCTTGAATAAGGCACATTCAATGCACTGATGTTATGTGTGTACAACTGCTGAGAAGTACCATCGGCTGATTCGGTAAAAATTCCGTCGGCCCAGATATCTGAACGCATTTCACCAAGGTTAAACAATGTTGTGTTGTATGCACGCAGACGTGAATACACACCTACATACAAAGCCTGTGTTGCGTTGGGATCAGTTAACGCTAATTGTGTACTGATCTGGTCTTGTGGTTTTACTTCCTCCAGCATTTTTTTACAGGATACAAGCGATCCGGCAAAAACAAAACTGATTAAGATGAGGAATAATTTATTGCGATTCATTTTTATGAATTTTTTGATGAACAATTAAAACGTTAACTGAGCGCCTAATGTTAACCTTTTTGGTAACGGATAACGTCCATTATCAAATCCGCCAACTTCAGGGAACGTACCACTGTACTTGGTGAAATAAGCAATGTTTGATCCGGTAACAAATACACTGAATGATTTAATCTTATCTTTTAATACAGATCCGATAATGTTTCTGTCGAGATCATAACTGAGGGTTACTTCTCTCAGCATAATGTAGTTTCCTTTTTCCCACATATTGGCAGGAGGATTGTTACCTGATGCATCAGTTGCATAGTTACGACCCTGGTTTGCCCAGTAAAACGAAGGAAGTGAAGCATTAGGATTTGAAGGAGTCCATGTATTCAGGATATCTTTTGTTCCGTTTTGAGAACCCTGCACCTGGCTTAATCCTCTCAGTTTATCATTGTTCAGAATTACAAAACCATAAGCATAATCAAATGCTGTGTAAAGATGAATTCCTTTGAAACCAAAGTTGAAGAAGAAACTTCCTGAACCTTTCGGTGTTGTTCTTCCTACTAATACAAACTGTCTTGAGTCGATGGTATCATTCTTATTGGTCTGGAACCATTTTGCATCACCAAGTTGTTTGTATTTTTTATTTGTATAAGGAAGGTATGAATTGTACACATTTGCATCAGCATCAAGCATTGCCTGTGATGTATAAATACCAGCCCATTTAGGAGCCCATACCTCATCATAGCCAATACGCTGACCTTCGATTAAACCATTCACCTGAATTTTTTGTCCGGGATTTTTTGGATCCCACACTTCAAATGTTCCCTGCCTGTTGCCGGGTAATCCGTTGTAAGGAAGTTTGATTGCATAGCTCTTCACTGAATAGAAAGTTGCACCTGCATCCAGGCTGAAACCTTTTGCAGTTGAAGGAACAAGAATCTTTGCATTTACGCTAAGTTCCCAACCTCTGTTTTGCAATTGCGAAAGATTGGTTTGATAACTTGTAAAACCTGTTTGTGCTGATATTGGAAGACTTGCCAGTTTATCAAACACATTCCTGATAAAGTAATCGCCAATGAATGTAATCCTGTTGTTGAGGAAACCAAGATCCAGACCAAAGTTGGTGGAGTTGGTTCTTTCCCAACGAATATTTGGATTGATATAAGACGGAGCATATACACCACCTAAGCCATTATACACACCTGCATTTGAATAAACCTGTGCAGCATCATAATAACCGAGGTTCTGTAAGTTACCATTTACACCATAGCTGATGCGTGGTTTAATTGTGCTGATGTAATCAGCCAGTTTTGTTTTCCTGTAAAAGTTTTCGCTGTGAACATTCCAGCCTGCAGAAACACCGGGGAACAAACCATAGAAATTATTCGAATTCAAACGGCTTGAACCATCATAACGCATGATACCTGTTAAGAAGTACCTGTTTTTGTAAGAGTAGTTTACCCTGCCAATTGCAGATGCAATTCTTTCCCATGCGGTGAAGTTAGATGAAGCACCTGCCGGATTTGTAATTACACCGTTTACAACACTTGGTGCATTTGATGCAGTAAGCCATGGAATGATATCGGTTGGTGCACCTTGTGCAAAACCGGAAAATACATAACGTTGATATTCGAGATACTCACCACCAGCAAGAACAGTAAGATTATGATCTTTCATCTGTTTGCTGAACTGCAGAAATGCATTGTATGTATACTGAATGTCTTTGTAGTTACTGAATGATGCAGTACGGTTGGTATTCATTGCACCACCATTACCTGCCTGGTAAGCTTTTGTAAAAAAGTTATTGTTACCATAACGGATAAAACCAGATGCATTGGTTATAAACTTCAGGTACGACATGATGCTGTATTCAGCATTCACACTTCCTGAAAAACGTTGTTCGTTTGTACTGTTTACATACAGTTTACTCCAGTACAATGGATTTCCCAATGTAACATCGTTTGGACCAGGCAGCATTACACCTGAAGTATCGTTGGTATAACGTACTGTTGGTGCCACACCTAAGAAACGTTGCAGCAAACCACCTGTTGCACCTGTAACACCTGCAACACCAGGTTCAGTGTAAGGAACAGATTGATTTACGTTATATGCTGATGTATTTAATCCAACTTTTAACCGCTGACCAACGTTAAGCGAACCATTGAAGTTCATGTTCAATCTTTTCAGCCATGAGCCAATGATTGTACCATTATCTTTCAATGCATTCAGACTTAAAGAAAATGCACCCTGATCGTTTGCACCTGAAAAGTTCAGACTATGTTCTGTAGTTGGTGTACTTCTCATAATCATTGCTTCACGTTCAGCAGTAGAAATTTCTTTGTAAAGAATACTGTCCATTACTGACGGGAAGAATGGATTGGGATCAACCAGTAATTTCCATGCAGGATCAGTAAGATATTTCCTGTTGGTATTGTTTACTTTTTGTGTACTGTAAAGACCTTCAGCATTGCCGAATGTACCACCAAAAGCCCATCCCCAGTTACCTGTTAACTGACCTTTATCACTTGTATATTGAGTACCGTTTAAAGAAAGTGAATCAGCCAGGTAACGTGTACGGATACCTGATCTGTTCATACGTATATAATCAGCAGCACTGAGATATTCATCCGCAATACTCCTGATATGATTGTAGGTTTGCCTTACAGTGTATTGAACCTGTGTTTTTCCTTTCTTGCCCTTTTTAGTAGTAACAAGAATAACACCGTTTGCAGCTCTTGCACCATAAATTGCAGTAGAAGCAGCATCTTTCAACACATCTATTGATTCCACATCGTTCATGTCGATACCATATAATGAAGGAACAACTACTCCGTCAAGTACAACGAGCGGATTACCTGAACCATCAAATCCGGTACCGCCCCTGAACACAATATTTGGTGTGCTTCCGGGCTGACCTGTTTGCTGACGAACCAGCAAACCGGGAACAGTTCCCTGCAAAGCAGTACCAACGTTAGCACTTGGTGTGTACTTGGTAGCTAATTGATTCACTGTTGCTGAAGCACCGGTAAACTCTCTTCTTTTTTGAGTACCGTAACCAACAACTACCACTTCATCCATTTTTGATACTGATGGAACCAGTAACACATTAATAACTGAAGCAGCTCCAACTTTAATTTCCTGGTTGGTAAATCCAACACTTGAAAAAGCAAGTACGTCACCAGTTGCAGCTTCAATAGTAAACTGCCCGGCATTGTTTGTTTGAGTTGCGGCAGTCTTTCCCTTTAATGTAACAGTAACTCCGGGTACAGGAGAATTGTCCTCTTTTGATTGAACCGTACCGGTAATTTTTTTTGATTGCGCCCATATCGGAGCAGTTAAGATAACGGAGGCTATTAATAACCCCAGCTTTAAGAAAATTGATCTCATACAGCAAGATTGTTTTTTTGTGTATTATGTATGACATAACAAAAATAGAATATTTTCCTTTCCTCCAAAACTTTTTTTAATTTTTTTGCGAAAACGGTTGCGCAAGCCTGTATTACGCTTTTTTCGGTTATCTTTGAAGATGTTCGTTAAAAAAATAAGTAATACATATTATGTCAGCTGAACTTTTAAACGGTCACCTCAAAACCATTGAAAATCACAGCCTGGTTGACCGGGTTGAGGCCAACCTTGTCGAACTTTTGCAGCAGCAAAAGCTGAAAGTTGGCGACAGCATTCCAAAAGAAATTGAATTAGCGAACACACTTGGAGTAAGCCGCACCGTAATTCGTGAGGCACTTTTGAGGTTGAGGATGATGGGGTTGATTGAATCGAGGAAGAAAAAAGGAGCAGTAATTACCAGCCCTGATATTTTTGGTAACCTCAACAAAAGCATGAACCCCCATATTCTTGCTCCTGAAACATTGAAAGAAATTTTTGAAATAAGGCTGGTGCTTGAAATAGGTATGGCCGATTTTTTATTTCACCGTATTACAAAAGAGAACATTAGGGAACTGAGAGAAATTGTAAAAAGCGAACCATCGGCCACACAATATCACCTGTTCAACATCGAACATGAAATCCAGTTTCACGGAAAATTATACGAGATAACAGGAAACGAAACACTCAAAAAATTCCAGACTTTATTATTACCTGTATTTGATTATGTGCACAAAAGTGGTTTGCTGAAAAAGCAATCACTGATGAAAACATTCGTTTCCCATAAAGACCTTGTTGACATACTTGAAGATGGTACACCCGAGCAATTCAGGAATGGTATGCGCAACCATCTTGAAAATCATTTTGCACGATTGTTTGAATAAGCCTTTAAGATTTAATATTTCTTCAGATAAAGTTGTGCGGTTCTTCCCCACTCTTTTATTACATCAGCTTTCCATTTACCGTTTGATGAAGCTGCCGGTTCCAATACAGAACAGGTTTCTTTTTTATCGGATACTGACCATGCAATCCAGCTGAGTCCTTTTGCATCCATCCAGTCAACAAATGCTTTCCATTCGTTGTAATCAATCGGCCCATCACCTGATGCTTCCATACCTGCACATTCAGAAATAAAAACGGGCAATCCATTTTTCATTGCTTCATCTGTACGGTCACGCAGCCATTGCTTATGTGTGCCTGCATAAAAATGCATAGTGTACATAAGATTTGAAAATCCTTTGATAGGATCTGCTGCAGGCAGATGAACATCCTGGTCCCACTTAGGCGAACCGACAAGAATAATATTATCAGGATCATTTGCACGAATGGCTTTTATCACCGTTTCGGAATAAGCTTTTACTTCAGCCCATGTTTCATAATCAGGCTCATTATACACTTCATAGATCACGTTGGGATATTTTCCATATTTTTTCGACATCATCGAGAAAAACTCTACAGCTTTCTGCTGATGAATATTATGATCGTGCCAGTCGATGATTACATACACACCTTCTTTGATACAGGCATCAATTACATTTTTCATTAAACGAACCGATTCTTCCGGGCTTTTTAAATAGCCGCTGTCGTTCAGTTCAATACCCATAGATGCACGGATAACAGAACAGTTCCATTTTGTTACCAATTCATGCACGGCTCCTTTATTATAAAACCTTGGCCATAAATTATGCCAGCCAAAACTCATTCCATGCAAAGCAACAGGTTGATTGTTTACATCAACCAACTTCACGCCTTCCACTTTCAATGCACCATGTTTGGTTACAGGTTGAGCATGCAAACAAATACTAACCGAAAGAAGAATACAAAGACTGATTAAACTTTTCATTTGTAAATATTTTTTAAATCAGTTTCAAATAATGTATAGGGATCCTGGAAAAATTTCAGGAAATCTTTTTCTGATGTTTGCCCGGGAAATGGTGCATAATAATGTGTGGGGCTCTGACTGTCGTTGCGCCAGACCAGTACATAACAAAGATGGAGATTGGTGCGTTGTAATGTTGTAAGCAATTTATTGGTCCACCAGTCGGCAACCGAAATGGATTCAAGACCTGTTTCAGTTAAGGCGGCAAGTTTATAATTCTTCTTCGCAAAGTTTGAAACAATTTTCAGTCGTTCATAAGCAGAGTCTAAATTGTAACGTCCATACCTTCCAAAATCTGCATAATCATCTATACCAACCATATCAACCCAATTATTACCGGGATAACGTTCAGCATATTCAGCTTCACTGTTAAAGGTGCAATCAGGAGAAAATGTATAAATGAAATTGTGCACATGCAAACTATCCCGCAGGTAAGAAACAGTAAAGCGCCAAAGCGATTTGAATTCATCCACTGTACAATAATTTTTTCCCCACCAGAACCAATATCCATCCAGTTCATGATATGGACGGAAGATTACAGGAACAAGTTTGCCATCATTACCTTTTAACGACAATGCAAGTGATGCAATGTTTTGCAAAATCTTTTTATACTGTTCGTGATTTGAACCACCGGGAATAATATATTTCACCGCCGGTTTGGAAACAGAATCAACCCAATAAAATCCACCGAGCGAAACCGGGTTCAGAAAATGCCAGGCAGCAGTAACAACGCCGCCACGGTTGTAAGTATCAGTGATAATTTTATGCAGATGCTGTTTGTTCTTTTCAAGCTGCTCATCTGTTACTCCGCTTAAGCTGCTGAAATCAACACCAATCACAGCAGGATGTGAACCTGTTACTGATTTCACATCACTCCTGTTTTCATCACCATACCAGCCATGACCATATTCTGTTGCATGCTGATGTCCGAATAAAATTGAATTCGCTGAAAGTTTGTGCAGATTGGTATAGAGATGTTTTGTTTCAGCAGTTGCTTTACTGTCAATAAGTTTTACCTTCTGCTGTGCATAGCTGTTTACACAACAAAACATCAACACAAGCAACCATAATTTTTTATTCATCAGTTAAGCATTAAAAATTACTCATCAGCAAACCATTCATTGTGCTGTTCCTGCACACGGATAAATGTTGTGCGCTTGGTTAATTCTTTGAGATGGCTGGCACCTACATAGGTACATGCCGAACGGATACCTCCTAATATATCAAGCATCGTATCGTTTACATGTCCACGATACGGCATTTTAATTGTCTTCCCTTCAGATGCACGATACTCAGCAACACCACCTGCATATTTGTTCATAGCAGTTGCTGAACTCATACCATAAAACAGTTTGAATTTTTTGCCCTGTTCATCTTCAATTAATTCGCCACCACTTTCTGCATGACCTGCAAGCATTCCTCCCAGCATCACAAAATCAGCACCACCGCCAAATGCTTTTGCCACATCACCGGGTACTTTACATCCGCCATCTGAAATAATTTGCCCGCCCAGACCATGTGCTGCATCTGCACATTCAATGATAGCAGATAGTTGCGGATAGCCAACACCGGTTTTAACCCTTGTTGTACAAACAGAGCCGGGACCAATTCCCACTTTCACAATATCAGCACCTGAAAGCAATAACTCTTCCACCATTTCGCCGGTTACAACATTACCTGCAATGATAATTTTATCGGGATAATGTTCTCTTGTTTTTCGTACATACGAAACAAAATGTTCGCTGTAACCATTTGCGACATCAATACAGATAAAACGCAGTGAAGGACAGGCTGTAATGATCTGCTTCAGCTTCTCTGCATCATTTTTACTTGTTCCGGTGCTCACACATAAATAATCGGAAATACGTTCGTTTGAATGAACAAAGTTTTTCCATTCATCAACTGTATAATGTTTATGAATGGCCGTTATCACCTGGTGCTGCGATAAAACTTTTGCCATTTCAAACGTACCAACTGTATCCATGTTGGCAGCAATGATGGGAACACCTTCCCAATCATTATTACCATGCTTGAAATGAAATTTCCTGATGAGCGAAACTTCCGAACGGGAATTTAATGTTGAACGCTTGGGGCGTATCATCACATCTTTAAAACCAAGTTTTATATCAGACTCAATGCGCATACACGGTTCTTTTATTGTTTGAGTATTGATTCAATCTCTTCCAGTTCATCAATCGAAAATGGAAGTTGCTTTAACGATTTGATATTATCCTGCAGTTGTTTTAATGAACTTGCACCAATCAACACAGAAGTCACCCGTTCATCTTTCAGCAGCCATGCAATAGCCATTTGTGCAAGTGATTGTTCACGTCGCAGTGCAATTCCATTCAACCGCCTGATTTTATTCAGCATTTCATCCGACAAATCTTTTGACTGAATAGCGCCATTCGGCAAACTTCTTCCAACTCTTGAATCGGCCGGAATACCATTGATATATTTATCCGTTAATCTTCCCTGTGCCAGTGGTGAAAATACAATACAACCAACACCTTCATCGCCCACCACATCCAGCAACGATTTATCATCATCGGTGGTTTTGTGTTCAACCCAACGATCAAGCATGGAATAACGTGGCTGATGAATTAAACAGGGAGTGCCCATTTCTTTCAACACAGCAATTGCCTTTCGTGCCTGTGCTGCATTATAATTGGAAATACCTGCATACAATGCTTTTCCACTTCGTACAATCTGGTCAAGTGCACCCATTGTTTCTTCAACAGGTGTGTTAGGATCAGGCCGGTGCGAATAAAAAATATCTACATAGTCTAAACCCATCCGCTTTAAACTCTGGTCAAGACTTGCAGTTAAATATTTCTTCGATCCCCAGTCGCCGTAAGGTCCGGCCCACATAGTGTAACCAGCTTTTGTTGAAACAATGATCTCATCACGGTAATGTTTGAGATCATCATTGATTATTTTTCCAAAATTCTTTTCAGCTTCGCCGGGAGGCGGACCATAATTATTGGCAAGATCGAAATGCGTAATTCCTTCGTCAAATGCACCGAGAATAATTTCTTTCATTTTAGAAAACTCATCGGCATTTCCAAAATTCTGCCATAGTCCTAATGAAACAGCCGGAAGCAATAAGCCACTCTTACCGCAACGGTTGTACTTCATTTCATCATAACGGGTTGATGCTGCTGTGTACATGTTATTTTCTTTTCTTGTTCTTAGCAGGAGTAATAACTGCCGGTTTTAAACGGATTAAAACAACATCATGCGACTGAACTTCTGTTTCAAACACTTTGCCTGTATTACCGGCAGGTTTCTTATTCCATACATCAATAATACTGAATTCCTGTTTTGAAAAATCAACAACCATTTTTGAAACAGAATCATTCACCGGGTGTTTTGTAAAATCATAACTGATTTTTACAGGCTTCGCCGATCTGTTCATAAAACAAACAGCCAGTTCATTGCTGGCTAATGGTTTTATCCACGTATCAACACTATCAACCTGCTGTTCAAGATAAGCTTGTATTCCTTTTACATCCTGGCTGATGGCGATTACATCTTTATTGGTAAGAATTGAAATTGTTTCAGGTGTCATGTGCCGCAGATCATTGCCGGCAATTAATGGCGATGCCAACATACACCACATGGTGAAATGTGCACGGTCTTCATTTACACTCATGCCATGACCAACTTCCATCATGTCCATATCATTCCAATGATCAGGGCCTGCATACTGACGGATATTTTTCCTTAGATCAATAATTGCAGTTACACCCAAACTTTTCCATGTGCCGTAATCTTTAATACAATCAAAGCAATTAAAAATATCGCCGGTAGTACGCCACAAATGACCAACAGGTGCAGCCCACTCCCATGGATTGGCAGTTCCCCATTCACATAAACTGAAAATGATCGGACGCTTAGCTGCTTTCAATGCTTTACTCATTGTTGTGTAAGCTTCTTTTGCATTAATACCATCAGTATAACACCAGTCATATTTCAGGTAATCAATTTCCCATGCCGCATATTGTTTTGCATCCTGGTATTCATACCCTCTTGTACCGGGATAACCTGCACAGGTTTTTATACCTGCACAATTGTATAATCCAAACTTCAACCCTTTTGAATGAACATAATCAACAACCTTTTTTATACCGTTGGGAAATTTGATTGGATCAGGAACAAGATTCCCGGTAATGCTGTCTCTTTCCATTGCCATCCATCCATCATCAAGAACAAGGTAGATGTAGCCTGCATCTTTCATTCCACTGCTCACCATTACATCAGCCATGTCCATCACTAATTTTTCATTGATGTTGGTGGTGAATGTATTCCAGCTGTTCCATCCCATTGGAGGAGTTGGTGCAAGACCTTCAAATTTCTGAGCCATTGCAGATGCACTTACTGCAAGTGCAAGAAGTAAAAAAAGCTTTTTCATTATATGACAATTTAAAACTGCTGCCGGGGTTTGCAACCACCAACAGTATTTAAGTTTACCAGGAAATATTTTTTTCGATGAAACTGATGAGCACATCAGCCATTTCCTTTTGTTCTTTTGTTTTAGGATGACCACTTGTGTTTTTAAACGGAACAAACAGCGTGTAAATCTGCTGATCGTTCAGTTGCTCCACAGCTTTTGTAACATACGATGGCCACACCGAACCTTCTCTTGTAATATCCATATTACCCATCATGCAAATAATTTTTGCTGATGGATAAACCGCTCTCACCGATTGCACAAAACTTTTGTATTCACCAATAATAAATTCTTCAGATGGTTTTTGTGTGCCAAAGCGATATTTGAATTGTTCATGATCGGGCCTGTTAACAAGCCATGAATCATTTTGCAATAAATTAATCACCACCACATCAGGAATGTATTGATTAAAATCCCAACGGCTTGTTGAATCGGTTGCATCAAGCCGGTTGTACATTTCTTTTTCAATTAACGGAAACCAGCTGATGGTAATCCCGATTCCGCTTTTGGAAGTGCAGTGATATTGTGCATTGAAGTGTCTTGCAGTAATTGCGGCATAGCTGTCGTAATTATTTTCATAATAACCAATATGCGAATCATGCTCGTAATCTTCAATAGCATAACCGCAGGTAATGGAATTACCAAAGAATTCAATTTTCCTTGCAGGTTTGGGAGATGCAGCAAGTGCTTTTACTTTATAACCACCTGCACCGTAGAAAAATGTTTTGCCTTTATCCCATTCGGTGCGTTTGAATAATTGCAGTGTGTGTTTTGTATTTTTTAAACCCGATGCAAGCTGGTACACTTTCTTTGTTGTATCGAGATGAAGTTTAGAATAAACTTCCCCATCAATAATAACATTGTAATAGTTGGATGTATCACTGTCTTTCAATACAGCTTCAACATTTGTGCCTTTAAAATTGAAGTAAACCGAAGTGCCGGGCCATGAAAGCACCGCAGCATCATCTGTAAAACCAACTCTTCCTTCATACACAAAGCGATTGCTTTTGTATGAAAGGATTTTACCTTGCGCTGAAACATGAATAACTGCAGCAGCAACAAAACATGCTGCTAAAACGAATCTTCTCATCATAAAATTACCAGTTCATTATTTTCTGAACCACTGCAGAAAGTTCTTCTGCTATCAGTTCGTGTTCAGCAAGCGAAGGGTGATAATCGCAACCGCTGCTGTATTGTTTGAAAAAGATATGTGTGTACACTTTGTTTTCGCCCGACTGATGCAGTTGCTCTTCAACTGCAGGAAGCATGCGCTGCATAAAATTCCTGAGCCTGTCATCAGCCATGGGACTTGAAATTAAAACAAAACTTGTTTGAGGATAATAAGTCCGGAGCTGCTTTACAAACTTTACATAGTTATTACAAAACATTGCTGAATCCTGCACACCATCATTTTGCCCAAGACAAATTGTTACAACATCGGGTTGATACTTTGCAAAATCCCATTGAATGGTATCGTTACGCATGCTTATTTTATCAAACACCTGTGGCATGGTAATACCAAGATTACAACAGCTGCGCATTAAACCAATTCCTGAAACAGATGAAAGATGAACCTGTGCATTTAACTTTCTTGCCATGATTGCGCCATAACTGAAATAAGCATTGTGCTGATCCTGCCACTTGCCTTTACCGCAGGGAACTTCGCTTACATCAGCACCTGTGCCGCATGTTATTGAATTACCAATGCATTCAATTTTGCGAACGGGTTTTGCAAGAGGCTTTACCAATTTCTTACTTAACACTCCCACCAGTTCAAGATAACCGATATTGGCTTCTGTATTTTTTACAATAACTGCTGAATGAATTTTAGCAGCAGAAACATAACCTGAAAGATAGATGGTATCAATCCTGTTTTTTGTCTGCAGACGGTACGCTTTACCATCCACAACAATTTCCAGGTAATTGTGATTACTGCCCCACAATATTTCATCGTTGAGGATCACAGCACAATCCTTTCCTTTAAACTGAAACGAAACAGAAACACCCGGCTGCCAGAAACGTGGCAGCATTGGATTTGTAAAATCAATACGGCCGGTGTACTGAATAAACGGATGATCGGCTGAATAGAATTTTAATGCTGATTGTGCATTTGCTACATCAACAAAAACAATACAGCCCAACAAAAAGCTGAACAGCATTTTTGAACGATGCAGTGTGCGACGCAACAGGAGCTGAAGTTTGTACATAGCTGATCAACAAAAATTATTTATACAAAAACTTTGCTTTCAGTTCACCAATCATAACTTCAAACTCACCGGGTTCGGTAACCGTTTTAAGTTGTGCGTTTACAAAAGCAAGATCATTTTTATCAATGCTGAAGGTTACCACTTTTTCTTCGCCGGGTTTGAGATTGATTTTCTGAAATGCACGAAGCCTGCGCATACATGGTGTAACACTTGCATACAAATCACGGGTGTACAATTCAACACTGTGCATGCCTTCTCTTGCACCGGTATTTTTTACTGTAACACTTACTGTAAGTTTGCCGGTTGCTGTTAACGTGTTACTGCTGAGTTTTAAATTGCTGTATTCAAAACTTGTATAGCTTAATCCAAAACCAAAAGGATACAATGGATCATAACCGGTATTTACATTATCGTTAAACACTTCACGCACTTCTTCAGTTGGTTTACGATCGTACAACACAATTTCACCCATTGTTTTGTGATACGTAAAAGGTAAACGTCCGTTGGGATTGTAATCACCAAACAATACATCAGCAACTGCTTCGGCCGTTTTCTTTCCGCTCCAGTAAGCCATTAAAATTCCATTGGCAGATGGTTCAATGTTGGTGATGAAACGTGGGCGTCCTTCCGTTAACACAAGAATTACCGGCTTACCTGTTTTTGCAGCAGCATACACCAACTCTTCCTGTTCTTTGGGGAATGCAAGATCCCTGATGTTACCGGGACTTTCTGCATAGGCATTTTCACCAACACATAACACAATCACATCAACATTTGCTGCAGCTTTTGTAATTGCTTCTGCATCGTAATTATTTTTTGCATCAAAACCTTTTGCTGTTGTGGTAATGCAATTGGCTGCACCAACTTTTTCGGCAATAGTCTGAAAAATGGTTTTACTATCAGCAGGATACCACTGTTCATCTTTGCCCTGCCAGGTATAACTCCAGCAACCATTCAACGCTGAAATACTTTGTGCTGAAGGACCAGCCACCAATACTTTTATATTTTTTGCAAGAGGTAAAACATTGTTCTTATTCTTAAGCAAGGTCATTGCTTCATGTGCAGCATTTAAACTGTATTGCTGGTATTCAGGTTTACCAAAGTTGGAGAACGAAGCAGGTTCAGGATATGGATTATCAAACAAACCAAGATTATATTTCATCACAAGAATTCTTGTTACTGCTTCATCAATACGACTCATGGGCACTTCACCTTTTTTCACTGCTTCAATCAGCAAATCATAAAATGTATAATCAGTGGGCACCATGCTCATATCAATTCCTGAGTTTACACCCAACGCAACAGCTTCTCTTGGAGATGCTGCAACATTATGACGTTCGTACAGGCGTTTAATATCTTCCCAATCGCTTACAACCACTCCTTTAAAACCAAGTTCTTTACGTAACACATCAACCAGTAAATATTTATTTGCATGAACTGGTGTTCCGTTGATTTCACTGCTGTTCACCATTACCGATGCTGCACCCATTTTCACTGCTTCACGAAACTGTGGTAAATAATATTCACGCAATTCAATTTCGGGAATGTATGCAGGTGTGCGGTCTTTACCACTGCGTGGTGCAGAGTAACCGAGATAATGTTTTAAACTCACAGCAACTGCTGTCGGGTTTGTTAAACCATCTTCTTCATATGCTTTTACTGCAGTTGCTCCCATTGTTTTTACCATGTACACATCTTCACCAAATGTTTCAGGGAAACGGCTCCACAATGGCTGGCGGCCAATATCCAATACCGGTGCAAAATTCCAGCGTACACCTGATGCACGTAATTCCATTGCAGCAACTTTTGCTGCTGTGCGCACATGCTCAGGATTTCTTGTTGCAGCCATGGCAATGTTTTGCGGAAACAATGTTGAGTTCAGTGTGTATGTTTGTCCATGCATTCCATCAAGACCATAAAGAATAGGAATTTTTAACCTTGTATTTTTTACTTCGTCCTGGATTTTAGTAATCAGCTCACGCCATTTTTCAGGAGTCAATGCACGGTCGTTTACATTTAAGATTGAACCGACTTTATAATTTACAATGGCATTCTTTAATTTAACAGGATCCAGATTACCATCTTCGTTATTGACAACTTTTGCAGCAACAACACCAACTGTAACCTGTGTCATTTGTCCCACTTTTTCTTCCAGTGTCATTTTCTTTACTAATGCAGCAGCTTTTGCTTCATTTGAAACCGGGGCCTTCTGCGCATTTGCCTTCAGAAAAAACAAAGAGGCGAATACTAAAATGAATTTAACTTTCATATGTTGATTATTTGTGTTTTTTATTTGCCATATAGGATATCCATAAAAATAATTATCGCTGTTGGTATAATTTAGCTCGATAATTTTTATGGATATTTCATCGGTTTGAAATTTATTTGTGAATTGGACTTGATGTCTTTTATGTTGATTTAATTTTTGTCCGAATATCCATGTTCAGCGGCTGATCTTATCTGGTTGTTATCAGCAACTGAGATGATTGTAATCCTTTCGACTCAGCTTTTAAGATAACGGTTCCTTTTTCACCTGTTGACTGAACAATTACCTGCGCATAACCATTAAACAATTTTCGCTTCCATTGAGGTACGGGAGTCATTACCTGGAAAACACCGGGATTCATATTCACCACATCCCACGGTTGATTTTTCAGCAATGGCTTTGCAGTAATGGCAATCAGGTTTGCACCGGCATGCAGCAGGTTACGGTCAATGATAATATCACTGTTGCCATCCATATTCGTTGCCACTTCCACACCGTTGATATAAACCGATTGCTGTACACCAATATTCCTGCTGAAAAAAGTGATGGTTGTATTGCTGTCGGTTTGCGGTATAGTAAAGCTTCCACGGTACACAATCCATTTTGCTTTTTTACCAAACTCCTGTGTACGATCGTCTTTAAATGCTTTATTCCATGCCGCATCATTAAAACTGCTCTGCAGTTCAGGCATTTGTTCATTCACTGCATCAACAATTATTTCTTTCGTTAACTGCACTTCAACTGTTGTAATTGATTCAATAAATTTTTCTTTTTCGAGTGAAACAGGATTACCATTACCCACACCAATAATGCGGTCAGGCCCGGAAATAGTAAAGCTGATTTCATTATCTGCAGTTGGCACAATCAGTCCATTTTTATCTTTTGCTGAAACAGTGATCACTGAAATGTCTTTTCCATCAGCAGCAATGGATTGATTATTTGCTGACAGATTGATTGATGAAGCAGCGCCTGTAGTAGTTACTTTATCAGTTTTTACTTTATTTCCATTTTTATAACCAACTGCTTCAAGTATTCCGGGCTGATAATTTATTTTCCATTCAAGATGACCATTGCGTTGCATGGTTTGTTTGCCCATACTTTTTTTGTTGAGAAACAATTCCACTTCATCGCAATTACTGTAAGCCCATACATTAACTGAATCACCTTTTTTCCAATTCCAGTGAGGGAGAAGATGAAGAACAGTATCATTCGTCCACCAGCTTTTTAAATACCACACATTATCTTTTGGAAAACCGCAGAGATCAAGCATACCAAAATAAGAAGTAACAGAAGGCCATTCAAAAGGAGTAGGTTCACCACGATAATCAAAACCTGTCCAGATAAACATACCCGCCAGGTAATCTCTAGAAGCATAATGTTTCCATCCTTCTTCAATACTTGCAAAACTGGAGAATGGTTTTTTATCATACGCTGCAATGGTATGCGAAGCATCGTTATCAACATAAGCACCTCTTGTTGCACGGGTGCTGCCTTCTTCTGTTCCCCACATGGGTTGATCTGGGAATTCTGCATGATGCTGATCGGTGTTAATCTGTCCTACATAATTCACACCCATAATATCAATTACATTGGAAATTCCTTTCTGCCATCCACCACTGATGGCAGCAGTAATTCCTCTAGTACTGTCGATTGTTTTTACAAACGCCTGCATGGTTGTAGCAATCTTTGCACCGAGTTCATTTCCTTCAATCCCCCATTCTTCATTGCCAATACTCCAGCTGATGATGGAAGGATGATTCCTGTCACGAACAATAAAACGTTTGAGATAATCAAAGTGAAGTGAGCTCACACCCATCAAACGGTTTTCATCAATCACCAGCATTCCCAAACGATCGCAGATGTCAAGCAATTCAGGTGATGGCGGATTGTGCGAACAGCGATAGGCATTACAGCCAAACTCTTTTAATTTTTTTATTCTGAATTCAAGCAATGCATCTGGCACTGCAACGCCAACACCTGCATGATCCTGGTGGTTATTTGTTCCGGTGATTTTTATTTTTTTCCCATTCAGGAAGAAACCCTGCTTTGCATCAAAGTGAATTGTACGTATTCCAAATGTTGTGCTGTAACTATCTTCAACAGCATCTTCTTTTATTACTTCAGTAATGAGTTTGTACAGGTGTGGCGATTCAAGCGACCAGAGTTTTGGATTGCTTACAGTTAGTGAAGTTTTTATTTCCTGCTGTGCAAAAGAAATCAAACGGATATTTTCTGTAGATGCTTCTGCAATCTTCTTTCCTTCAGCATCAATCAATGTATGTTTTAAGTGAAACTGCTGAACAGTCTTGCTTTCGTTTACAACAGTTACTGCTGCCTGTACAGTTGCTGTTCCGTTGCTGATTGTTGTTGTAACAAATGTTCCGTTCGAAATTACATGTACAGGTTTTGTTTTGTTGATCCATACATGCCGGTAAATGCCTGCACCTTCATAAAACCATCCTTCTTCCATCGAGGCATCAACACGAACAGCAATGCTGTTTTCTCCCCCGTAATTCAGGTATTCAGAAATGTTGTATTCAACTCCTGTGTAACCGCTTGGTTCGTTGCCGAGATAAAAACCATTTACCCAAACTGAAAAATTTCTGTACACTCCATCAAATGCAATGCTGATGCGTTTGCCTTCATCTGTTTTTGGAATGAATATTTTTTTCCTGTACCAGCCCACACTTGATGATGGAAAATTTCTGCCAATGGCTTTGTATCCATGACTTTTGCTGGCAGTACTGTCGAATGGAAGTTCAACAGCCCAGTCGTGCGGCAGATTTAATTTTCTCCAGTGACGGTCATCAAAACCTGCTGCTGCAGCACCATCGCCATAAGCTGCTTTTGCGAAATAGGAAAAATAACCAGTGCCGGTTTGAAAATCTTTTTCAGTATCGTACAAATGACCAAATGCAAAACGCCAGTTATCATCAATCAGGATATGTTCTCTGGGACCGGATGATTGTTGTGCATTGGAAGAAATAAAACAAATCATCAGCAACAGCATTACTGTTACCCGTACAGAAGAAAAATAATTTCCATTAAAGCATTTGCGCATTTCTTTTTAATCAGAGTTTGATAACGATTTTCTTTCCTTTATAATTTACTTTTTTATCTGCAGCACTGATGGCAAATTCCATTGGCGCCGCTTTTTCTTTGCTGATGATCTTGATATAAAATGTTCTGTTCTTCAGCATTCCTGCAAAACTTCCTTTCCTGTCGCCAATGGTGAATGTTTTTGTTTCTTCATTCCAGGTAAAAGGAATTTCAGAAAAGTTTCCTTTTTCATAATTGTAATTCACGCCTTCATCTTCATACAATACAAACGAAGCATCTTTCCCAGTGTAAACAAAGAGTGTAACCGGATCAGCTGGTTTTTCAGCTACGTACTGCAGTTCAGGACCTGTTGGAATAATGGATCCTTCTTTTACAAACACCGGCAGTTTTTCATAAGGCGCATCAGCTACAATCTGCTGACCACCTTCCATAAATTTTCCACTGTACAAATCATACCAGCCTTGTCCTGCAGGCAGGTACACATTTCGGTTCGTTGCTTTGTACGTATAAACAGGATTGACAAGGAATGATGAACCAAACATAAACTGATCGCCTACATTCCACACATTTTTATCTTTTGCAAAATCCATCACCAGTCCACGCATAATGGTGTAATCGTTGTGATAAGCACTTCCTGCAAGTGAATAGGTATAAGGTAATAACCTGTACCGAAGTTTGTTGTAATACAAAATGCTTTGATAGGCCGGATGATTTTCAGGAGCAATATTGAACACTTCTCTCAATGGAAACTGTCCGTGCGAACGGAACAGCGGTACAAAACTTCCCCACTGGTACCAACGTGCTTCAAGTGCACGCCATTCTTCCAGGTCATTTGCAGCCATTGGTGTTTTATTGTAACGCACTTCAGTTGCAAAACCACCAATGTCCATTGTCCAGTAGGGCAAACCTGAAATGGAATAATTCATTCCTGCGCTGATTTGTGTACGCATGTCTTCCCAGCGTGCACCAATATCACCACTCCATACACTTGCAGCATAACGTTGCGATCCTGCAAAAGCTGAACGTGTTAAGAGAAATACACGTTGATTGGGATTACTTCCACGCTGACCTTCATAAATACCTCTTGCATTCATCATAGGATATGCATTCATGTATTCAGCTGCAGTACCCAATGCAAGTGGCTGCATTTGTTCTTTTCTTTTTTCGTACGATACATTTGATTGAATATCGGGTTCACTTGCATCCATCCACCATGCATCAATTTTTTTGCTGAACAAATTCTTATCAAGCAAATTCCAGAATGCTTTTCTTGCACTGTCGTTAAACACATCGTAGAATGTAGAAACATAACCGGGACCAACCCAGTCTTTTTGTTTATCAGCAATATTTCTTGTATAAAGAAATCCGTTTTTGTTAAACTCATTGTACGTGCTGATGCCTTCATAAAACTTTGGCCATACAGAAATCATTAACTGTGCATGTTGCTTTTTATGAAGCACATCCATTAAACTATCAGCGTTGGGAAATCTTGCCAGGTCAAATTCCTGGCTGCCCCATGCATTTTCTCTCCAGTAAAACCAATCCTGTACAATATTGTCGATGGGAATTTTGCGTTTCCTGAATTCAGCAACAGTAGCAATAATTTCATCCTGCGTTTTATAACGTTCCCTGCTTTGCCAGAAACCCATTGCCCATTTGGGAACAATCGGTGCTTTACCGGTAAGCTGTCGGTAACCTTTCACCACTTCATCCATGTTATTACCTTGAACAAAATAATAATCAATCTTTCTTCCTGCTTCTGATGCAAAAGAAAATGTATTTGCTTCTTCCTTTTTTGCCGGTGGTAAAAATGATACAGAGATATACGATTCACCACCATCAGGAATCCATTCAATTTTGATTGAAGTCTTTTTATCAGCTTGTAATGGAAGATTTATTAATGCAGTTCCTGGATTCCATGCCTGGCGCCATTTATCAAACATCAGTTTTCCATCAACCCAGCATTTCAAATATCCGCCATAAGTAAATTTAAACTGGTAATTACCTGTTTCATTTGCAGCAACACTTCCTTCCCATGTAATGCTTCCTTTTTCAATTGCAAATTCTTTGGGCAACTTTTGTTTGGTATCATTCATAAACGGATACCAGATTTCTGATTCAGCTTTTTCAAACAACACATCAGCAGGTTTGTTTTTATCGTTGGCATAGGTTGCAGTTAACCAGCCGGAGTTTCCTTTCTTGTCATATAAATGCAATGCTGATAATTGCTGAAAAGGACGAACATCACCTGCTTTGCTGTATGAATAATTATCCCAGAGTATGCCGTAGTTTTTTACTGAAACAAGATAAGGAATGGCAATTTCTGTATTGTTCTGAAAGAAAACGGTTTGCTTGCCTTTGTAATTCCACACATCATCCTGGTGCTGACCCAAACCATAGTATGCATCATCATCTGTTGTTTCAAACATTTGTTTGAGTGAATACAGGTTTTGACCTTCCAGCATCACAGGTTCAATCTTTCTTCCGTTGTAATTTTTTTCAGCAAGTATTAACTGATCTTTCTTATCGTAAAAACTTACTGCGCCGGTTGAAAGATTAACTCTTGCATTTACATCAGCAGTTCCCAATTGAACAAAGTCTTTGTTTTGAGTAACAGTAAACTGCACTGATGACGGCTGCTGAATCACAACCAGGCTTTTTGATTGTGGCTGATTGATTTCAGGAGACGCAACAACACGTATCACATGGTCGTTCATCACAACCAGCTGCACCTGTTTTACATTTCCTGAAATATGTGGATCCGGGTAAACAATAATTCCATTTTCTGTTGTCTTAACTGTTGAAGACTGTGCAACTGCATTCAGTGATAACATGATCAGCAGTAAAGAACATGCAGCAGCTTTGTAAATACGTATCATAAATTACTTATTTCAATATCCAAATTAACGCTTCTGTATTTATGGTTTAGATACCACAACAAAAACAGAAGAACGTGCAGGTACAATTACTCTCACAGCATCTGCTGTTAATGCAGAATTTGGTGTGATGGTTTTATAATTAGCCGGACCACCTGATGCGTAAGCAGGACCCGTTCCGTTTACCAACGTCTTTCTTGAAAAATCGCCGTTATCATCAGCACCTGTTAAAGTGTACCAGTAAAATCTTGATCCCTTTTTGAAATTCTTAAATGCAATTTCAACTGATTTTGAATCGGTGCCTTTGTTCAGTAATGCAACCGCTGTTTCGCCAGATGAAAATGAAGAAGCATAACTTACAATGCTGGTTGAAGTTGATGTGGAAGAAACCAACCTGTCGCCAAGATATTTCTGGAAGAAGTACATGTGATAGAAAGCCGGACGTGCATTCCATTTTGGAACACCATCAGGTTCATCGCCGCTGTTAAACATTCCATGATCATCACCATTACTCCAGCCATTGGCAAAATCCCATCTTGCCGTCATCCCAAATTTATTTTTTAATGCTTCACCCAACACCATCACAGCATGCATACCATTGATATGTGATACCTGTTGTTTTGATCCTGATGAAGTAATGTTCCATTCGTTCAGCACAACGGGTTTTTGTGTTAAGCCAACATTGCTGATAGATTGCTTTACATAATTCATCATTGTTTGTGTAACCGTTTCAGGTGTGCCTAAGATATGATCAACTGTTGCATTGGTTTGATAATCGGTGTAGTAATTATGCACAATGTAATAATCAGGTGTATTGCCTGCATTTACAAACAAACCGCTGTTCCAGTTTTTAGCTGTTTCTGTCCACCAGCTTAATGGTGCTGATTCAGACATCACCGCACCGATATAAATTGTTTTACCAATTTGCTGTGCTGCTTTTCTCATTGAATCAGCAAACACTTTAAAATGCTGACCATAAACTGCGCCTGATAAATATTCCGGTTGTCCATCTTTGTTATTGACAAGATTGATGCGGTAACCAGCTTCCCATTCACCAAAGTTTTCATTACCAATTTCCCAATATTTTGTACGGCCATTATCATAACGTACCCAATCGGCTGCCAAATGTGCAGCAGCAGCAACTGGATTTGTACCGGTGCCATAACGTGCATAACCATAGTTGATGGTGATCATTCCCTGGTTACCCGTTTGCTGAAGCATGTTGTAATAATTGTCAACAGAAAAAGTCCAGTTGCTTGTATTTTTTCCATACCAGAAACCTGCGGCTGAACTTGTTCCGTTAGCTGCGACTAATTGTGATGGAGCATCTGCAGGCGGAGTGTTTGGCTGTGCATTCCAGAAAAAAACATCACTGATACTTCCACCGGGAAAACGGATGATATGCGGATGAAGTGTTGTGATATAATCCATGAGATCGGTTTCCGTTACAATCTGTGTCATCCATAAATTGGAATTCCCTCCGGCAATGGAGCGTGGAATTTTTGTAATCACATTACTCCTGTCGATTGTAACTGTTACACCTGCAGCTGCGGGAGCAGTTGTATTGGTAAATGAAGTTGGTGCAGTAAAATTTTTTGCTTCCCAGTCATCCATAAAAAATCCAATTGTATTGGCAAGTGTTGGATCAACCTGTGGTTGCACTGCTGTAGTATCAACAGGTGTGGGAGTTACTTTTGTTTTTTTACAGGAAGAAAATGTATTCAACATCATTGCACTTATTACACAAAATGCAATCATCAATCGTTTAAGAAACATATCAATCAGTTTAAGAATTTCAAATTCGTTTCATCAATTCAATACATGCACGGCTGTTATGATAAGGACATTTCCAGAAACCTGCTTTATCTTTTTCCATCAGGCTGTAATCCTTATTCACTCCCCAAAACCATTCTCCTCCTTTTTGATCCCTGATATACTTTTTTACAAACTCCCAGCTGTGAAGTGAATACTGTAAATATTTTTCATGGCCCGATAACCGGTAAGCATTAAAAAAACCAATCATTGCTTCAGCCTGTGGCCATGAATGTTTTTCATTGATAAGATGATTCTCTGCGGGTTCATATTCATACCACAAACCACCGTCTTTATCCAATCCTTCCGCAGCTGCATCGGCAATAGGCAAGGCATATAACCTGAACTGTTTTATCCATTTTTCATCATTGATGATTTCAGCACATTGCTGCAACAACCAGGCAGCTTCAATATCATGGCCGTAAGACTGCAATAATGATTTTGAATGCCAGTCGTCATCAAAGAAAAGATGCAGGTGGTAATTGTTTTTGTTGATGAAATGTTCATCAAACAGCTGCAGAAGATTAGAAATTCTGTCTTTCAGTTCATCATCAGGCCATACAGAAAAAAGATTTGCATATGCTTCTATCACATGCAAATGAGTATTCATGGTTTTTCGTTCGTTATTATCTTTTTCACTTAAACGTAAATCGGCTATTTCATTCCACTCTCTTGTGAATGCTTCAATATAACCGTTCTTCTTTTTATCAAAACTATATTGCTCAATCAGTTTATATAATTCAATGGCTTTGTCGAGAACAGAAGAATCATTGCATACTTTGTAATATTCTGCAAGACCGTAAATACAAAAAGCCAGGCCATAAATCTGCTTCTTGCCATCAAGCAGTTTACCATCAGCTTCAACCGACCAATAGACTCCGCCAAATTCATGATCAAAGAAAAAATCAGAAATATAATGATAGGCTCTTTGTGCAAATACAAAATACTCTTCCTGTTTTGCAAGACGGTAAGCTGCTGAAAAGCTCCATAATATCCGTGCATGCAATACAATTCCTTTCGCAGCATCCGGATCAGAAATGTTATGATTGTTTACACTACCACAAAAACCACCATGAACCTCATCAACCGTATACTTCATCCAGTAAGAAAGAATATCATCCAGTTCCTTCCTCATTTCAGCTTTATACCGCAACAGCAGTTCCTGCTTCATATCTTCATTTAAAACAATCATTACCGGAGCGAAGCATTTGCTTTAAGATCAGTAACAACATTTGCTCCCGAAAGATTTTTATCAATCAGTTGGTTTAACGTTTGAACTGTTTTAGCTGAAGTAAAACCATCAGGTGCTGTGTTCATTACATAATCAAGTAACTGTTCAATGGTTGTAGTTGCCACATGTAATCTTGTATCAGACGATGCATAATAAATAAACACAGTGCCGTCTTCATCTGCAATCCATCCGTTACTGAACACAACATTTGAAACATCACCAATTCTTTCTTCACCTTCAGGTGCCATAAAATAACCGGCAGGTTTGTAAATCACTTTCGTGATATCATGCAGATCTGTCATGAACATGTACAGTACATAACGTAAACCTGCAGCTGTGTTGCGCACACCATGTGCAAGATGCAGCCATCCTTTCTCTGTTTTAATTGGCGCAGGACCCAGTCCATTCTTCATTTCATAAACAGTATGATATACTTTCGGATCAATCACCTGTTCATGATCAATCACTGCATCTTCCATGCAATTGCTTAAACCAAAACCAATGCCGCCGCCTTTACCTGCTTCAATAAATTTATCCTGTGGTCTTGTGTAAAAAGCATAACGTCCATCAAAGAATTCAGGATGCAATACAACATTTCGTTGTTGGGGCGATTGTGTTTTTAAATCGTTCAAACGTTCCCAGGTTTTTAAATCTTTTGTACGTGCAATACCACATTGTGCCACTGCCGATGACTGATCGGTTGGTGGTGCAGAAGGATCCCTGCGTTCGGTACAGAACAAACCATAAATCCATCCGTCTTCGTGAAGCACTAAACGCATGTCGTAAATGTTTGTATCGGGTTCATCCGTTTCAGGCATGTTTACAGGATAATCCCAGAACCTGAAATTATCAATGCCGTTAGGACTTTCTGCAACTGCAAAAAAAGATTTCCTGTCGGCACCTTCCACTCGAGCAACAACAATGTATTTATTGTTCCATTTAATTGCCCCGGCATTAAACGCAGCATTAATTCCAAAACGCTGCATTAAGTAAGGATTCGATTCAATGTTCAGATCATAACGCCAGAACAATGGTGTATGTTCTGCTGTTAATACAGGAAATTTATAACGATTAAAAATTCCGTTTCCTTCTTCAGCGATTTCGTTTTTTCTATTGAGCAGGTTTTCATGCTCCTGCTCAAGTTTTGCCAGACGATTGTAAAAATTATTACGCATAACAATCGGATTATAGTGATCAATCTTCTAATTTATCCCACCATGTTTTTTTCAGGATGAGTATAATCAGGGTTAAAATAAGTATGGTTATCAATAATGGTAAATGCATGGAAAGAACAATGTACATCGGCAGTATGGTCATACACAGCTGTGCAATAATACCAAGTGCCACATTGAACATATCCAGCTTAAACCGTTTGTTCGATTCGAAAGAAGGATCATCCTTCACCACGAGTTCATGAATTGGTTTCCAGAAACCCCATGGCCGAACCGTACTATAAAATTTCTTTAATATTCCTTTATCAGTTGGTGGTGCTGTAAATGTGCCAATCAAACTTCCGGCTACAGACAATAAAAACAGCAGCGGGAAATAATATAAAAATTCAATTCCGGCAAACAGTCTTGAAAACACCAGCGCACCTGCAACACCGGTAAGCATACCAATGTAAAATCCATTGGCATTAAAACGCCACCAGTACCATTTCAGCACATTGGCTGCAATGTATCCGCCATATAAACCGGAAACAATCCATTGCAGAATACTGTTGACATCTTTTGCAAAAAAGCCGAGTACCACACCTGTTGCAACAACAATCACACCAGTGAGGTAATTCATCGTCATCACTTTTTTTGTTGTTGCTGATGGGTTGATGTATTTGAGGTAAATATCATTTACGATATATGCCTGTGCTGCATTCAATGTTCCGGAGAATGTACCCATGAATGCGCCAAGCAATCCTGTAAGTACCAGACCCAAAATTCCAACAGGCAGAAAGTTGTTGATGGCACCGGGAAGTATGCGTTCAAAATCTGTTCCACCACTTCCATCACCTAATGAAAGCTGGTTGTAATACAACAAGCCGAGAACAGTTAAACCAATCACCATTGCATAACGCACAGGCAATAAAATAATCGAAACAAAGCCTGTCATCTTCGATGCTTCTTTGGGAGATTTGGTTGAAAGAATTTTCTGCATATCGTAGTTTGGTGCAGGACCTGCTGCTGCGGCAAATACACCTTTGAAGAGCATCATCATAAACAGTAATCCAAACAAACCATAACCATCACTTGCAATTTTTTTATTGGCATCATTGATAATACTTGTCCAATCGAGATTTAATTTCCAGCCGAAAAATGGATTGTTCCATCCTGCAGGAACATTTAATGAGTGACCGTTGAGATGAATCATTGCAATGGCTGCAATAGCGATGCAACCGATGGTCATGATGGCGTATTTAATTAAATCACCAAGAACAATACTGTGCATGCCTCCCAGAATGGAATAAAACATGGCAAAGAGTGTAAACACAATGCCATAAAAATGCGCTACATAATGTGCAGGCACTTCAAAAGGGATGTAAGGCTTAACGATATCCCATGGCACAAATATTTCGATGAACTTTCCAAGACCTACAAAACCGTAAGCGAGAAAGCCAAGACAACCGATTAATGCAAACGCAACAACAATACTGTGCGATCCTTTTACTCCTTTTCCTGAAAGTCCAAATCTTGTTCCCAGCCATTCAGCACCTGTATTTGCATTTGATCTTCTCAGCCATTTACTCAGGTACATCATATTAAACACCTGGTTAAACACCGGCCACAGCCACGGAATCCAGATGCTTTTTAATCCATACACAAAACATAAAGCCACCATCCACATTGTGCCGCTGATATCAAACATATCAGATGCATCACTCATGCCTAATAAATACCAGGGAAGTTTTTTACCTCCCATGAGGTAACTCTCTTTATTCTGCCTTGCTTTTTTACGGAGAAACCATCCAAGCATTACCATTGTAACCAGGTACAGAATAATGATACTGATATCGTAAATACTTAACTTCATTCTTAATGTCTGTTCAATTTTTAAAACTGCAGGCTGAAGAATCAGCCCGCATTGTTATTACTATTGATTGCTAAAAACTACCGTAAAGTTTTAATGTCTTTATATCTTTCTCAAATAATGTTTTATTGTTTTTATAAAAGCTCATAAAATCGGCTGCTGATAATTGTCCTTTAAACGGAGCATAATAATGCATTTTGTTCATGCCTGTATGAAATCCATGATTACGCCAAACAAGCACATAAGAAACCGCATTATTTCCAATTGCTTTTAACAACACATCCGTCCACCATTTTTTATATGGCACTGCTTCATAACCTGTTTCAGCAAGTGCTGCGATTTTATTTTTTTCTGTTGCAGTTTTACATACAATTTTCAGCAAGCCATTTACTTTCTTTACAAACTCACCTGATTCTGCAACACTTCCATACTGGTACGCATCGAAGCTTACCACATCCACAACATCATCGCCGGGATAACGTTCAAGAAACTCTTCTTTTGAAATAAAGTCATCAGATGTATTATATACCCAAAGCAAATGATGCTGTTTCATTTCTTTCGTCATATACTGAAAAGTAAAACGCCATAATGCTTTAAACTCTTCTGCACTGCATTCATTTTTTCCCCACCAGAACCAACTGCCGGTCAGTTCGTGAAACGGACGGAACAAAACAGGAATTGTTTCTCCCTTCTCTCCTTTCAATGATTGAAAAAAGCCGGCAACTTTATTCAACCATAATTTATATTTTTCATGATGTATACCACCCGGCAATATTGTTGCTACTGTTCCTTTGGTAGTATCCCATGCTGTTTTGTTTTCACCCAGCGGACTGTTTGCATGCCAGCTGATGGTAATGGCAGCTCCTTTCCTGTAAGATTCACAGATAAACTGTTTCATTTTACTGAAAGGCACACTGTCAATATTCAATTCACTGTCCAGTTCAATACCACTCAGTTCCCAGCCAAACAATGCAGGATAATCACCAGCAACATCTTTTACATCACTTCTTCCTTTTTGATAACGCCAGTTAACGCCATAAGCAAGATCATCCTGGTGCCCAAAAAGAAATTTATTCTGAAGCTTTTGTTTTAAACTCCGGTAAAGCTGTATGGTTTCTTTTGTTGCAAGTTTATCTGAAGGAGAATTTATTTGTGCAAATAAATCAATTGATAAAATTGAAAGAATAAGTATTCCGGATATATAAATTTTCAGTAAGCGCATTTTCACAAAAAATAATCTGTCAGGTCTTATCAACAATATTTGCCAGTCAATTCTTCACCTCCTTTTTAATAAGACACCGCCCCGGTATTAATTCTTGAATTACAGAGGCGGTGCTCACATAAACAACACAATAAAATGGTTGAATACTAAAGTATCATTATTTCACAAACATAATATCATCCCACAAATTACCAGATACAGGATCGCCTTGAATCTGAACAATGAATGTTCCTACTGAAGTTTTACCCGGTGCAAAATCTGATAATTTAAATTTATAGTATGTCCATACATTTTTAGGAACTGTGATCACTGTTGTTGGACCCCAATCAAGCCATACCTGGTATTTCTGATCTGCAGCACTTCCTTTTACATAAAATGTTAAGTAATTCATGCCGGTTAAATCAATGCTTCCACCTCCAAACTGCAAACCGCCCCAGCCACCAGTCCAGCCTGCATTCATTGAATAGCTGCCGCACATAGTTTCTGATGTATTGGAGAAGTTGATATTATCAACGCCCCAGCTCCATGATTGGAAACCATTTTGCAAAGCATCATCATATACTACTCTTGCATTTGCAACGCTTACAAATTCCTGAGTAGTTGTTGAAGTACCAGTTGCATTGGTGATATCAAGTGTTGAACGGGATTTTGTTGTGCTTGGCATTTTAATCACCAGCTGCTTTTTGGTTTTTGAAACGATGGTTGCGACATCGCTTGTTCCTGTAAGTTTTACAGCAGTAACATCACCCAGATTCACACCGTTTAAAGTGATAACAGAATTTGTAATAAAATCTGTTGAAGGAGATACTGATGATACTGTTGCAAAAGCAAGTACTTTAAATGGTACAGTAATGCTCTTTCCCAAACTGTTGGTAAGAACAATATTTTGTTTGCCACCATAAGCTGTATCAGGCACCCTGAATACTACTGAAGTTGAAGTATTAAGTGTTGGTGTAATTAATGCAGGCACATTCTGACTAGTAAAGATGATGCTGCGCATATCGCCAAGCCCTGTACCAACAACATATACTAATGCTCCGTTTGCACCGCTGTCGATACTTATTGCAGAAAATACAGGCTCACCTGGTTTGGAAAAGTTTGAACCATCTGAATCCTTTGAGCAGGAGTTAATGAAAACAATTGCTGCAAGAAGAAGTACAACCGGCAATTTGTTTATGATATTTTTAAAATATTTTTTCATACATTTTTTTTTAAGATTGGTTTAGACTATTATTTATAATACGCAACCGGATCTTTCGCCAGTTCAGGGTCAGTAACTATTTCACCAGCAGGAATTGGCAAGTACATCATTGCCTGTGTAAATGAAGTTACATAGTTGGCATTATCAACTGAACCACGGTTCTGAGCCATAATGATTGCTTTCGCTTTTGTAAAGCCCTGACGTTGCACATCAAACCAATAATCTCCTTCAAAAGCAAGTTCCACTCTTCTTTCCTGTAATATATCAGCAAGAGTAATAGATGACTTGGTTGACAAGCCAGCTCTTGTTCTTACTTTATTATAAGCTGCAAGTGCAGCAGCATCGGTTGTAGAAGCACCTTTTCCTAAAACTGCTTCAGCATAAATCAGCAATACATCTGCATAACGCAAGAACATTGTATTGATACTTGTTTGCATTCCCAATACAGTTTCACCACCAAAGCTTTTACCAGGACCTACCACATATTTTGCAATGTTTGATCTTACTTCATTTTTCTGACCACCTGCATTCAACGCCTGCAGTGTATCATATTTATAACCACCTGCCATAAATGTATTGTAACCTGCATTACCATCAACAGTTGGTTTCCATGTTGGAAAACTCCAGCCATGTTCCATTACTGAACCTGCTCTGCGTTTGTCGCCAGATTCAAATGCTTTTAAAATATCAAGAGATGGTTTATACAGCTCCCACATGCTTGCTTCCTTGGTAGAAAGATTTGACGGGCCAAAGTCGGGTTGTAAAAGACTTGGACCACCCCAGGGGCTGCTTCCGTTTAATGCATGCTGAATTGCAAATAAAGATTCAATGCTGTTATTATTAGAACTTGTGTTGAACAATGCAGCATAATCAGGAAGTAAATCATATTTACCTGAAGCAATAACTTCACCTGCTTTTACTTTTGCACTGTCATAACAAGCATTTTCACCTAAAGCTGTTGCCCTGTAGAGATACAGTTTAGCAAGCATTCCTTTTGCAGAATATTTAGTCAATCGACCGGGAACATCTGTTTCGGGTAAATTCTTTTCAGCTGCTTTCAAACTTTCAGTTGCATAGCGAAGAACATCTGTTTGAAGATAGCGTGGAATTTTGCTTGAAGTACCTTCCAGTGCCACTGTACCGGGATCGGTTACAATTGGAGCTGCACCCCATGCACGGCCTACATAAAAATAGCAGGTACCAATCATGAAATTACATTCAGCAATTGCAGGATCTAAGAATGTAGCATCACCACCTGTTGATTTCTTAAATTCCAATGCCTTTTTATAAGAGGCTGCCCATCCGTTTACTTTGTAAAGCGATTTCCATGAATCGGCTAAACGAACTGCAGTTGCAGCAAGTGTAAAGTTTAAGAACACCTGGTCATCGTTATTACCGGCAGATACAAACATGTTGCCACCCATCATATCGCCAATGGCAGGCATTGCACGTTCTTCATAACCTGTCCATGGAAGACCACTGTATAATGTACCGGTTAAGCTTCTTACTTCGTCGGCAGTGTTGTAATAGTTTGCAAGCGTGGTACCATCTAACGCACCTTTATTATCTAAATAAGATTTTTTACAGGATGCAAGAGAGATGAATAAAATTAACGCTGTACTTAGAAATATTTTATTCATAAAAAATTTTTTAAAACTTGATCAATTAAAATTCAACATTAATTCCTGCAGTAAATGTGCGTGGAACAGGATAGTGACCCATGTCAACATTCTGCAGTTTTATGCTGCTGTTAAATGCACCAATTTCAGGATCGTAACCACTGTATTTTGTAAATGTGTACAGGTTTTGTGCTGTAACATAAATTCTTGCATTACTGAAAATATTCTTGCCGGCAACTTTTTCAGGCAAACGGTATCCGAATGTAATATTCTGAATACGCAGGTAAGAACCATCTTCTACATACCTGTCGCTAACATAGCGGTTGTTTACGTTATCGCTTGTAAAGCGTGGTAATGTACCGGTTTTGTTTGCAGCAGTATAGCGGTTGTAAAGCACATCCTTGGTTTGATTCCAGTAAGGATTTGCCATGCCTTCAGTTTGCCATTTCAGGAAGTTGTAAATCTTAGCGCCATAGCTTCCTTGCAGGAATACAGAAAGATCAAAGTTTTTATAATTGAATGTGTTTGTTAAGCCTGCGGTGAATTTTGGATATGGAGAGCCGATGATTGTAAAATCATTTGCATCAATAACACCATCAGGTTTTCCATTTGGACCACTGATATCTTTGAAACGGATATCACCTAACCATGTATGTTTAACATCAACACTGTAACCAAACTGAGGTAAGCTTTTTGCCAGCTCATCAGTTGTACGGTATAAACCATCAGTTTGCAATCCCCAGAATGTACCTACAGGATTTCCAGGAGTTGTATGAGTAAGTAAATAACCATCATAGTAAACTTTACCATCAAGACTGCTTGTAAGGTTTGCTAAGTTGTCGAGTTTATTCTTGAATGTTGAGAATATTCCGGTTACTTTCCAGTTAAAGTCTTTGTTGCTGATTGCACTATAGTTGATAGTTAAATCAAGACCTGTATTTGTCATTTTACCAGCGTTACCAACAGGAGCTTTCAGATCATTCCACTGGTCGCCAATACCAAGGTATGCAGCACCGGTACTGAAGATGAGCATGTCTTTTGTAGATTTCTTATACAAATCGAGGCTTACTTCAACTTTGCTTTTGAACATGGCAAAGTCAATACCAATATTTGTAGAAGCAACAGATTCCCAGGTAACATCAGGATTGGCAATACCATTGAGGTAAGTAGAACGTCCGAAACCTACAGCACCATTCCATACACTTACTGCTGAGTTGAACAGTGGGTTGGGAGAACCGCTTGGAGGATTCTGGTTACCTACTTCACCATAACCAACTCTTAATTTTAATGAATTAACAACATTGGTAATTGATTCAGCAAATTTTTCATTCGTTACAGTCCATGCTGCAGAAACAGCAGGGAAATAACCCCAACGTTTTGTTGGAGCAAATTTAGATGAACCATCTCTTCTTATACTTGCTGATAAATTATAACGGTTATCATAAGTGTAGTTAGCCCTTGCAAAATATGATTCAATTGCCCAGTCGCTCTTACCACCTGATAAACCCCATGTCAACGCATCTGTACTACCAGCATTCAAATCAAGAATACCGTTTACAAGACTTGGTTTGCTGCCATAAATCTGTTCCCAATAACCGTACTGAACTTCATGACCCAACACACCATTAAGAGCATGCTTGCCAAACACTTTATTTGCATTGAAATAATTACGCAGGTTATAATAGTAGCTGTTTGAACGGCTTTGAATTAACTTACTGATTTGTGAGTAAGTACCAATCGTTGCATCTTTCTGAAATGCATCATTATTCTGGTAACTCAGTGAATAAGAAATTTCATTGCGGAGCGATAACCATTTTAAGAGGCTGATATCAGCATAAACGTTACCAAAAATATTGTTGTTGATTGTTTTATTTCCTCTCAGGTTGGCACTTGCAACAGGGTTCAATGCATTGGCGTTATAAACACCAGCTGTTGTATTTGTTCCTGCACCTGCCCATGTACCATCAATATTTTTAAGAGGAACCAACGGGCTTAGGATTGCGCCCCACCAGATTGTACTTTCAGCAGCATCGGCTAAAGTAATTTGCTGATTACTGCGTGAAATATTTGCACTCATACCAATTTTTGCCCAACTCTTAATCTGGTGATCAAGGCTGAAACGGCTTGAGTATCTTTTGAAAGAAGAACCGAGCAGAATACCATCCTGGTCGAGGTAACCAAGAGAAATATAATAATTGGTTTTATCGCTTCCACCTGAAAAACTTAACTGGTGGCTTTGAACATTTGCTGGTCTGAAGATTGCTTCCTGCCAATCTGTTCCTTTACCAATAATCACCGGGTTTCTGAATTCAGCAACTGAATCAATAATGCGTGGAGTAACACCATCAGGAGTTGCTAACTGATTTTGATACATTGCAAATTCCTGCAGGTTCATCATGTTCAATTTCTTTGCAATTCTTGACTGACCGAAATAATAGTCATAAGAAATTTTTCCCTCTCCCTTTTTACCTTTCTTCGTTGTAATAAGGATTACACCGTTAGCAGCCTGCGAACCGTAGATGGCCTGTGCAGATGCATCTTTTAAGATATCAACCGAAGCAATATCATTAGGGTTAAGAGTGGCCATTACACTGTTTCCAGTTTGACCATTTGATCCGCCCAACGCATCATAACCTGTATTGGTAATTGTGTTGGATGTAAAGGGAACGCCATCAATTACAATCAGTGGATCGTTACTGTTAATGGTTGTAATACCACGAATACGAAGTGAAACACCACCACCAGGTTGTCCGCTGTTGTTTGTAACAGATACACCTGCAACTTTACCTTGAATAGCCTGGTCAACACCGGTAACTACAAGGTTCTTCAGATCTTTTTCTGAAACAGTGGAAATAGCGGTAGATACGTTTGAACGTTTTGTTTGTCCATAACCAATTACCACAACCTCTGTAAGTTTGGTTTGTGTAACATCGAGTGATACTGTAATCACTGTTTTTCCTTCAATGGCAACCTCGGTGGTTTTTGCACCAACATAAGAGATCACCAGTTTTGTTGAAGAAGCCGGTACGGCAATTTTAAAGTTACCATTCTGATCAGTTTGCGTGGAAACCTTTGTTCCCTTTGCATTAACAGTTGCACCGCTTAATGGTGTTCCTGACTGATCTGTAATAATTCCTGTAATCGTTTTGGTTTGTGCGAAAACAGTTAGTGTGGAGAGGACAAACGCCATTAGTAATGCGAATGCCCGGGGAAATCGAGACTTTCTCATATGACAAGAATATTTGTACAAATGTAGAGATGACACTACATACCAAACTAATACTTTTTTATCATTATTTTATACTTTATAACACAACTAACTCAACAAAACACCTAAAATCCTTGCTAATAAAGGCTTTGAACAAAATATGCATACTCCTATTCGAAAAAAAAAATTATACTTTATTATCCCATTGTATATAATTTTACAACACAAACTTGCCATTATGTACGACAACATCATGAGAGAAATTACCCCTCTCACCAGCAGCGATTGTTTCACCATCTTCTCCAGGGTTAAAAGTGAGTTTGATTTTCCGCTACATTGCCACGAAGAACTTGAGTTGAATTTTATCATGAATGCCAAAGGTGCAAAACGTGTTATTGGCGATCACATAGGAGAAATTGATAACCTTGAACTGGTGCTTGTTGGTTCAAACCTGCCGCATGTATGGCAAACACATAAATGCAAAAGCAAAGAGATTAAAGAAGTGACGATCCAGTTTCATAAAGATTTACTGGATGAAAAATTTCTACGCAGAAACCAGATGAGTTATATACACAAAATGCTGGAGCGCTCTGCAAAAGGAATTCTTTTCTCTACTGAAACAGCAAGGCAACTTGCCGACAGGTTTTTAGCATTGAATCAAAAACATGGATTTGATTCAGTACTTGAATTGTTATCCATACTTCATGATTTATCTGTTTCGAGAAATATGAGAACATTGTCTGATACCACATTCAGCAGTGCCGAACTTTCGTATAACAGCCGCCGCATTGAAAAAGTGCTGGACTATATGAACCAGAATTTTCATAAGAATATGACGCTTGATGAAGTTGCCGGATTGGTAAACATGACATCCGTTTCATTCAGCCGGTTTTTTAAACAACGGACCGGCATCTCCTTTATCGACAGTTTGCTTGAACTGCGGCTTGGTCACGCATCACGGCAATTGATTGACACCACTCAATCTGTTTCTGAAATCGCATACAACTGCGGGTTCAACAACATCTCCAACTTCAACCGCATTTTTAAAAAGAAAAAAAGCTGCACACCAAAAGAGTTCAGGGAAAATTATAATTACAACAACCGGGTATTTATTTAAACAGCCGCAGATTGCTTGTTCAGCAATAGTATCTGTATTTTTGCTGAATACATTTTCTCCATGAAAAAACCGTTATTAATTATTGCTGTTTGTATTCTTCCGTTTGTATCTGTCTTTTCACAAGGCAGCACAAATACATTAGATGTTGTGAGCTGGAACATGGAATGGTTTGGTTCATCAACAAACGGACCAACAGATGATAATTTGCAGGAAACAAATGCAGGTAAAATTTTAAAATGGCTTGATGCAGATCTGTATGGTCTGGTAGAAATTGTTGATACCATGCGGCTCAGAAGAGTTGTTGATTATCTTGGAGCAGGTGAATTTGGTTTTTATGTCAGCCCTTTTTGTTCGCTGGCAACAAGCCCTTCCAGTGGCAACTGGCTTCCCGGTCAGAAACTTGCCTTTATTTACCGCAAATCTGTTTTCTCCAATGTTTCGGCAAGAGGATTGTTAACTACAAGTTCAAGCGCTTACAGCAACTGGGCATCGGGTCGTTTTCCTTATATGCTTTCAGCAACAGTAACAATCAATAGTGTAAGTAAAGACATCAACTTTATTGTTATTCATGGAAAAGCAGGATCAACTCAAAGCGATTACACACGCCGATTAGCAGGTGCACAAGAACTCAAAGACAGTTTTGATCTCCGCTTCCCAACTGCCAATATTATTTTAATCGGCGATTATAATGATGCGTTGAATACAAGCATTTATACAGGCGCAAGTGTATCATCGTATAACCCGATTGTGATGGACAGTACAGATGCTGATCATTATAATTCAATTACACTTCCACTTGGTGAAGCCGGAAATTCAAGTATGATTGATTATCCGAACGTGATTGACAATCACATTATATCAAACGAAATGGAGCCGTACTATATACCTGGTTCAGTACAAATAAAAACAGATGTAACTTCTATTGTACCAGATTATGTTACTGCACATAATACATCAGATCACTACCCGGTTATCTCAAAATATAATTTATCGTCTGTTGTTACTGCTGTTTCAAATTTACATGAACAACCAGCATTTGTTCATGTGCTCAGCAATCCATTTACGTCTTCCATAAACATTGTGGCCGATAAAAATCTTTCAAATGTTTCCTTTAGCTTAATAGATATAAATGGCAGAATAATTACTACCCAGCAGCTGAATAATATATTAAAAGGTTCTTCAATACGCCTTTCTGTTCCTGATGCAAAGCCGGGCATGTACTTTTTCAAACTGGAATCGAAACAAGCAAGACAGGTAGTTAAACTCATACACTTGTAATACAAATTCCGCTGATAAAGATGATTGTATTATACAAATCGTATTTTGAAAAATCCCTTGTTATTGCAAAAAAAAGAGGCTGTTGGAAACACAGCCTCTTTTAATTTTATATACAAAGTTTTTTAATTCCACGAAAAAGAAACATCATCAATAGCGGTTGAAGGACGATTACCACCTCCGGTTGAAGATGTAAGGGCTACAACTCTTATCCACACAGGTTGATTGATATTGTTCAATGCAGAACCAAAGTCTACAGTAACAGTTGTATTTGCAAAAGTACCATTTGCAGTAGTTAAAGTTGCAGGACTGGTAGTTACAGTTGTGAAACCTGCAGGACTTAACCCAACAGCATAATCTACTTTCCATGTTACAGTCCTTCCTGCTGTTGTGGGAGCATCAAGTGACTGCAATTTAAACGTAAGTTTCAGATTTGTTTTACCTGTTGTATTTGCCAGTTGAAATGCATAGGCATAACCAGGATCACCACCGCTGCCGGCTGTACCTGTTTGTCTTGAGCCAAGTGCCCTGTTAGTAGCAGCGCTCTGTAAAGTAGTAGAAGTTGTAGAAGTTAAACCAGTTGCTGATGCATAATTTTTAAATCCAAGACTGGTTGTATTCCACGAAACAGGCCCAAGCGTATATATTTGAGAAGTACTATTAAAAGTTGCACTTGTTACTGTTGCTTCATTACCTGTGTAATCGGCTGTTGCATCTTGCTTTACATATACGCCCGAAGGAATACCGCTTGTTGCAAGATTATCAAAATTAATTACAAAAGGAGATGTGTTACCTAACGCAATGCTTCCATATCCTGAAGCTGTGGGACATCTAGTACCGTTAAATTTCACATCTGAAGTATCACGGATTGTAAACTGCTTGGTTGAACCAAAGAAAGAATAGACACCATTAATTGTTCCATTTCCCTGCGCCACACGTATGGTTGCAAAATTGCAGTAATTGCTGGTACGAAGTGTTATACGGTTAGCAGTTGAGCCTGAGCAATCCTGTAAAATACGATTGCCCGATTGTGCATCATCAGCATAATTTTTTCCCAATTCACCAGCATTAAATTCATATCCTTGTAATTGTATCAATGTATTTACATACCTGTCTTGCAAACTGGTAGTTAATTGCGATACCGTAACTACTTTAGGAACCAATGGCTGATTCAAAGGACCTCTTATTACATATTTATCCTGCAGATTTACTGGTATTAAAGTAACGCCTCCCTGGTTAATATAAGCAGAATCTACACTTCCGCCAAGTTGTAAAGTACCATTGTATTGACCCAGCCACAAACCTTTACATTTTACATATATTTTTCTGCCTACAGGAAAATTATTGAAGTGACTACTTCCTGCAAGACGCAGCAACAAACCACCAGTGGTATCCTGGAAAGCAATTTGCTGATAAAAGTTTCCGCTTTTATCATCGCATGAAACAATGCCACTAACAATAATATCATCGGTAATCTGTACAGGAGCGCCAGAAGTATATTTTGCCTTCAAATCTTTTAAAGACATAGTAGCTGTTAATCCCGGGTCTGTCCATTGTGGAGGTTCGGCAAATTTCTTTTTGCAGGAATTAAGGCCGGCACTAATTAAGATAATAAGTGCTGCAGCAATTACCCATTTATTTTTAAAAATTATTTTAGTCATAAAATTCTTTTTTCAATCTTTTATTTAATATCAGCAGCGGTGCGAATAGCAATCTGAGGCGTACCATTATACAGCGATACATATCCTGTTATGGTTTTACCAGCCGTATTTACAGTAATGCCCGATGCTGCACGTACAAAAAGCGTAAGCGAACCAGTAGCATCGGTTACAGTATAATTTGTTCCAGTGCTGTTGGTTGAACCCTGGGTGATCGATGTTAAATTGCTGATAGTTGTCATAGTTGATGACCAACTATTAATGTTTGCTGCTACTTGTGCTGCGGTTGCAGTTCTTGGTGTAATGGTAAGAGCACCGCCTAATGGAGTTACTTTTGCCTGGGGCACATTTCTCAATTCAAGATCACCATTGTAAGGGCCAAGAATTCCTACACCGGCAGCATCTATTTCTAACACTTGCCCCGTTGCATAAACTGGAGAGCCTAATACAGTGTAAAGAATAACACCTGCCCCACTTTCATCCTGAATCCTGTAATTTCCTGCAGCTTCATTGGCACTGTTTGAAATTACAACAGCCCTGAACTTTTTTGTACCTGCAGGAATGGTTATATCTCCACCAGTGGTATTTAATGCACGAAAATCAGCAAGAGTGATATATTGACCGGGTTCTGCCGGGCCAACCGGGTCGGGACCTGTTGGACCTATGGGTTGTTTATTGCACGATACATAAATCATCGAAACTGCCATTAAAACGAATGCAGTTGTCAATGAAATCTTTATTTTATGAAATAACATATACCAGATTTTAATTTTTTCAACTTTTAAAAACGAAGGGTAATGCTTGCAAAATAATTTACGCCATAAGCATAAAATAATTTTGGAGGAAACTTACCAACCTGTACAGGATCAGATGAAGAAGTTTGAGCATCATAACGTAACTGCTCATAACCCCCTGTAACAATATTTTGATTGTTTAAAATATTATTTACACCAAGGTTCAGTACAAGGAAGGTTGCCTTGTGATTTATTTCATACGCTCTCGGCAATTTGTATGAATAACCACCAAAGAAATCAACTGTATATTGAGCATCAAACTTTGTTTGATCAAAGATTGCGTTATAATCAGCACTTCCGGCTGATACGTATTTTAATGCATCCCAGGTGCGGCGCAATGGATTTACGCTCAACCACGACTGATCGAAATAATTTCCTGTAAGGCTAACGTACCAAAACTTTGGTGAACGGTAGTTGATGGCAAAACTATATGCATTTTGCGGAGTAGATGGTACACGGAAATTTTCCATATACACAATTTGTCTTCCAAGTACCGACGAAGTATTATCAGCAGTAATAATTGCTTGTTGTTTACTGTCGTAATAGTAACGGCCAATAGCCGCTGCAGCCGATAAGGTGATAGTAGGTGTAACTTTTGCTTCAACTCCAAACTCACCTCCAAAGTGCAGTTTATTAATGCCGCTTAATGAATAGTTTACAAAGTTCTGATAAGTATCATGGAAGAAAGACATTACATCCATACCATCAAGAAAACGAGTATAATAACCTCCTATTCTGATTTTTAATTTTGGAGCATTCATTACATAACCACCTTCTACTGTCTGAATGGTTTCACTTTTAATATTATCCTGCTGATCTGCTCTTGTACGTGGAGAGAGATAAACATTTTCAAAATAAGGAGCACGTGTTAAATACGAACCGTTTACATACAAATAATTACGCCCGTTTATTTTATAAGTAACACCTGCTTTCACAGCATAGTTTTCAAACCTGTTTATCGTTCCTGATAAATAAGAATTAAGATCGTTCATAAACAATCCGTTTCTTACCAATCCCATTCTGTAAAACTGTGTATGTGTAAACTGTGCTGCAAAAAATAAATCAAACTTATTCAACCTGATGATTGACTGAGCAAATGCCTGGGCTTTGCTTATGTTCATATTATAATCGTAACCAAACTTATCACCCACATGCAAAATACGGTTGGGGTGATCTACATCGTATTGGTTTACGGTCGGATCAGTTGGATAATCTCTTTCAGCAAACTGGTTCAGGTTTACATAAAATTCGCCACCAAGCAAATCTTCTACTTTTTTATAGTAATGATTTCTTTGTTGCTGATAGGATGCCCCGGCAGTAAAATCAACATTTTTTCCAAACTTGGTATTCAATACTGAATTGATGTTAAATCTTGTTGTATTGATAATCCTGTTTTCAATAATGTACCGGGAACGCAAACCACTTACATCGTTACCTGCAATTCCATTAGCATTATGAATGGTTGCATAACTGGCCCTGTTAATATCGTACAGCCGCTGCCAGTTAATTTGCCTGTAGTTAATATCATTTTTCATTACGTCGTACACCATTGCGCCTTGTATAGGATCAGGTGTACTTGCATAATAAGTTGTATAACTTGGTAAATAACGGTAATAATCTGGTCGTGGGTCTGCTGAATTATACCAATCCAAAGCAGTTACACTTCTGTTGCCAAATGAAAAGGCAGCTCCTGTAGTAAGATTTGTTTTATTATTAATCCTGTAATCATGAGAAAGAATAAATACAGGTTGATTGGTTCTTCCAATACTTGCATTTCTTTTTTTACCATCTTGGAAACCCCAGTTTGGATTATAATAATGTGTACCTGCAAGATCCATCATTTCCTGAACAGCAGCGCCTTGCCTTCCATTTTCAGTTGGTGCGCCAAATGCTGTAAGTGATAATAAATGTTTTTGTCCAATACGTTTATCAACGGCTGCAAAATAACCCCATCCATCATAGTAAGTACCGGGCACATAACCTTCGCCAGCCCAGCGCCTGCTTCCGCTAAACGAAAACGCCCATCCTTTTTTGCTTAAACCGGTGGAGTGTGTAATCATAATGCGATTATCATAACTGCGGTTTGATAATGCATAACTCAAACTTGTTTGTGCCCTTTGTTTACTGGCACGTGCATCAATGTTGGTGTTTCCTCCAATATCACCATAAGTAAATGTGGTTGGCGATAAGCCCCATGTATTATCCCGGTTACGCATTACATCGTTAAGTCCGCCCCACAAACCATAAGGAGTAAAACCATTATCAAGATTATCCATGGGCACTCCATTCATGAATGTACTGAACATTTCATTGTCATAACCACGAATACGAAAACGAACAGCGCTAAAGTTAAATGAAGCAGCAGAGTGAAAAGGGTCTCTTCCCGAAGATAATAACGAAGAAATATTCTGGCTTCCGCCATCGCCCAAATCATTTTCATCAAGTGATACGGTAGGGATATTATCCATTACGCCTTCTTTGATTTCTTCTGCCGAAGTATCCCTTGCTGGCAGTGTGTCAGTCGGATTTTTTTGCTGCGAGTAAACAAAGGTTCCGACACACAGGAACAGCAGCAGCAGTTTTGTTCTTAGCATAGATTCTGGTTTGAATGTGCGAAAGTCCGTCACTTTAGGCACACATCAAAATAAAAATAGTCACACGGTATTATTTTTATTTAAACATTTTAATTGATTATAAAGAACTGATTTGTTACTAAGTTTGCGGATTATTTTTGATTATATGAAACGGATTAATTTTCTTCTGGGTTTACTTTTAATTACGACTGGTTTCGTTTACGCACAGTCGGGTAAACAACAATATAAAACTGCTGTTGTAGGCTTTTATAACCTTGAAAACTTTTACGACACAGTTGATAATCCCATTGTAAATGATGAGGAGTTTACACCAGCAGGACCAAAGAACTATAACAGTTCCATTTACTGGGATAAGGTGCTGCATCTTGCAACCGTTATATCACAAATGGGCACTGATGTAAATACAGACGGGCCTGCTATACTTGGTGTTGCAGAAATAGAAAACGATACAGTACTTAACGATCTTATTCATCATAAACTGCTTGCAAAAAGAAATTACCGTATTGTACATTACGATTCAAGGGATGCAAGAGGTGTTGATGTGGCAATGCTTTATAATCCAAAATATTTTTCGGTTGAAGCAAGTGATAAACTTTTTGTAAAGCTGCCCAGCGGTACAAAAGATGCTTATTATACAAGGGATATTTTATGGGTTAAAGGAAAACTTGATGGCGAAACAATTTATGTGTACGTAAACCACTGGCCAAGCCGCAGTGGTGGTGAGGAACGAAGTGTACCTGCAAGGGAAGCTGCTGCACAGGTATGCCGCAACCACATGGACTCAATTTTAAAAATTGACCCTACAGCAAAATTTATTGTGATGGGTGACCTGAATGATGACCCGATTAATAAAAGTGTAACAAAAGTGATTAATGCCAAAGGCAAAAAAGATGAGGTGAAAGAAGGTGGCATGTTTAATCCCTGGATGGAATTGTATAAAAAAGGAATTGGTACATTAGCTTACCAGGATGCATGGGGATTGTTTGACCAGATTCTTATTTCATATCCCTGGCTCAATAAAGATCAAAAAGGTTTCTTTTATTATCAACAACATATTTTCAACAGAGAATTTATGGTTGAAAATGTAGGTAGGTACAAAGGTTATCCTATGCGCACATGGGATGGTAATACGTACCGTGGCGGATACAGCGATCACTTCCCCACTTACATTGTGTTACTGAAAAGAATTTAAAAAGGAAATGCCCCGCAAAAACGAGGCATTATTTTTAATAAGTTAGTTCTTCAAAAAAAGAATTGAATTTATATCGATTCGGTAAGATATAAGTTGAAATCAGATTTCAGCTTGCTGAACTGTTTTTCAACAATATCCATATCCTTGTTCATTTTTTTCAGTTTCTTCTGAATGTCTTTTATAACAGAACTTTCTTCCTGCAGTTCTTTTGAAAGCAGTTGATCAAGTTCATGAATATCCTGACGAAGCATGTTTACTGTATCGTCTTCGGTAATGAATTTGTTTTGAAAGTATTCTGCACGCTCAAGGAATTCATGATCGGTATCGGCCTGTAATACCTGCGACAGTCTATTCTTCAAATGGTTGTTCTCCTGCTGAATAAACTGCAGGTATCGCTTCCATGTATCGCTTTCGTGCCGGTACTGAAGAATCTTTTTATTTAAAGCCATAGTTATAAACATCGTTTTTTTGTGGGATGCAGGTAGTATTCATCCCGATTAGCAAATCTAAAAACCTCCCCATTGGATGTTAATAACAAACGTCACCACCCATGCTGATAGTCATCATGGCCTGTATTCTGTATTTTAATGACAGTTTATAGCGTCTGCTGGGGCATTTGCGAGCACCGGACTGATGTATGGGATTCCCAGATTCATTCCACGAAGAATGAGAATAAAGGCCATAATCGTCATTAAATAAGGCACAGCGTTTTTAATTTTTCTTCTTACCGAAAAAGCCAGTCTGTTACCAATTATACTCAGCAATATCATTAACGGCAAAGTGCCTGCTCCAAATGCGGCCATGAATAAAACCCCCGATTCAACCTTGCTGAAATTTAAAGCGCTGGCAAGCGCTACATATACCATTCCGCAAGGCAGCAATCCATTCACCATTCCTAAAAAAAGAAAAGAAGACTTTCTTTCTTTGTTCAGAAGGCGTATCATTAATTGCTGAACAATTGCATTTAATTTTTGCGACCACTTTGGTTGCCATGCATGCCGCAAAAAATAATACTGCACTATAAAAATGAGCATAATAATACCGGTTATGATTGACAGCCATTGCTGAAAACCCGCCATGTAAATTGTACGCCCGGCCATTCCAAACAATAATCCAAGAACTGAATAAGTAACAATGCGGCCGGTATTATATGAAAATGCGGCTACACGTTGCTGCCATAAAGCCAGGTGCTGTACCGGTAATGCCAATGCCAGCGGTCCGCACATGCCAATGCAATGCAAACTGCTGAATGCACCAAGTACTAATCCTGCTGTTATAGCTTCAAACATTATTTTACAGTTAATGGTTGCTCGTTATAATAGCTTACACCATCTGTTTTCCAGGTGGTTTTTACAATGTATTTAGCTGCTGCTAATTGCGCTGCAGGTACACTTTGTAAAGCATCACTATTTAATTCAAGTGCTATTTTCTGATCCTTCTTTGCATCTGCCGGGCAATAAAACCATGCTTTGCCTTCAGTTTTTTTGCCTTTCATTTCATTGGGGAACTGCAGATTAATTTTTCCGCTGTCAAGCTTAATAACCAATGGAGAACTGAGTTGATTGGCCCTTTTCGTGCCATCAATTACATCCTGGAACTCCAGTTCATCTTTATAATATTCCTTGCTTACGAGGTCGTAATTTGTATTTACTGCTTTATACACAAGGAAAAAAATAAATCCCATGAATAGAAGAATACCAAGAGTAAGTTTATGACCCCAGTTGAGTTTCATACTGAAATGTTGATTATTGTTATTTATTTGCTATATACGGGTCCAAGGAAATTTGTCTTGAGTACATCAATTTTCTTGTCACCGTTATAGATAGCTACTTTCAATGGTGTCTTTCGCAGCTGAATTGCTTTCTTGGGTAAAATGATAAAGAATGATCCCTGCCCCTGCTCTTCTGCTTTTACATGCACATAATCGCCCACCATTTGTACAGTACCGTCTGTTCCTTCGAGTTTAACTGTTAATGGAATGTTTTCCATTGTTTTGTTTGAAACCTTGATATTATACAGGTTCGAAATACTGTCTGTACCTCTTTCCTGGTATAACAATCCTGATGAACGGAGTACTGTTGCTTTTACATCTTTTTGTGAAAGAAGTAAAATGGTAAGTAAGCTGATCAGTACTACGAGTAACACTGTATACATACGCATACGGCGGGTGTACTGAAGCTTTTCATGATTGGCAATACCGTTTTCACTTGCATAACGGATCAGTCCTCTTTTGAAACCAACACTGTCCATCATGTTATCACACGCATCAATACAGGCAGTACAACCAACACATTCCATTTGTGTACCGTTACGGATATCAATACCGGTAGGACAAACTTTTACGCATTGTTTGCAATCAATACAATCACCGGCAGTGCGTTCTTCTTTTTTGTTGAATTTCTTTCTTTCTTCACCACGTTTGTAATCATAAGCCACAACCATTGAGTTTCTGTCGAGCAATACACTCTGTAATCTTCCGTAAGGGCAAACTACAATACAAGCCTGCTCCCTGAAGAATGCATACACACCATAAAACACTGCACTGAAAACCATCAATGCAATTAAAGTACCTACGTTATCAAACGGGTGTTGAATCATTGCCCACAAATCAGTTACACTTATGATATAAGCTAAAAAGAAGTTGGCAATGATGAATGCCAGCAAATAAAACACAACATGCTTCGTAAGTTTTTTGGCAATTTTCTCAGTTGTCCATGGTGAAGCTGCAAGTAATTTTTGCTGAGGAGCGTCGCCTTCAATAGCGTATTCAATTTTGCGGAAAACCATTTCCATGAAAATAGTTTGGGGGCAAATCCATCCGCAAAACAATCTTCCGAAAGCCGATGTAAAAAGAACAATCGACACAACGAAAGTGATCATCAAAATAGCGAAGATGAAAAAATCCTGTGGCCAGAAAATGTGTCCGAAAACAATAAATTTTGCTTTTGGCACATTAAACATAAACAACGGCCTTCCGTTTACGTAAATAAAAGGCAGAGCCAGAAAGAGGATAAAAAAGAACCAGCTTACATACGTCCTGATATTATAAAACCTTCCTTTTGGTTTTAGAGCATATATCCAATTCCTATGCCCGGTTTCGTCTACTGTTCCAATCCTGTCACGAAATGATTCCTGATTTTTTATTTCTGACTCTGCCATAGTTTTTTTTGCCGAAGTTATTTCTATTTTTTAACTGCAGTTGTGTCTTTTGTTACAGTAGCTGAAGTATCAGCAGTCGTTGGTGCAACACCATCTTCTTTATACAATTCACCTTGTTTTTCTTTAGCACCAGCAGGGTTACTTCCACGAAGTGATTTAATATAACTTGCCAGTTGCTGAATTTGCATTGGTGAATACTGATCTTTCCAACTCTGCATACCTTTATCAGGCCAGCCGTACTTGATAGTTTTAAACACATCTTTAATACCTCCGCTGTGAATCCAGTAATCATCGGTAAGATTTGGTCCGATGTTACCTTGTGCGTTTACACCATGACAGGTAGCACATGTTTTTTCAAAGTTTGCTTTACCTGCACTGATAGAAGCTGCATCAGTTAAAAGTGTAACTGTATTTTCATCTACTTTATTACCTGCTTTTTCCAGGTAAGCTTTCTGTGCTTCTTCAGCTTCTTTCACAGCAAGTTCATATTGTTGTTTGCTTGAAAGACCAGTATGAGAAATTTCATAACGGTAGAAGTAAATGATACCAACGAAAATGGTGAGATAAAAACCCCAAAGCCACCAGCCCGGAAGTTTATTATCCAATTCACGGATGCCATCGTAATCATGTCCAAGATCAATGTTTGATTCCTGTTCAACAGGTCTGAAACCATTGAATCTTTCCCACCAGCTCAATGTTGGTGCAGTAGTTGCAGCAGCACCAGCGGTACCAGCTGCAACAGAAGCTGTATGAATACTTTGCTTGCTCAGGAACTTCATAACAAAAAGTCCCAGCAGCAAAACAACCAGCAATTCAATTGCAATAACACTTACCAGTAAATAGAAAGTAGTTGAAGTTAATCCTGCAATGGAAGAAGTTTCTGCAGCCGGTGCAGCAGCATCCTGTGCTGATGCAAGCGCCGGTGAAAGAAGAAACAAAACTCCGATAACAGTTTTAATGGCACCTGAATTTTTAAGTTGCATGTTTTGCCATTTGGCAGTACCGGTAACCACACTTGCAAGTACTGCAATTACAATAAGTAAAATCACAATAATTACAAGCATAGTAATTGCAACAGGATTTGTCCAAACAGTTTTTGGAGCAGTATCTGCGGCTGTAGCAGCTTTATCCTGTGCAGTTGCAGCCAGTGCAGTAAACAGCATTACAAAAGGTAAAAAAACCTTTAGCAAAACTGTTGGTGAAAAATAGCGTTTCATATTTAATAAGATCATTTTATTTATTATCTAATGGTATGCGGCTCATTTCATCCATTTCTTTTTTATCTGACTTGAAAAGCCAAACAAGCATAACGCAAAAGAAGATGAAGAAAATCAGCAACGATGTTAAACCGTAAATACTGATGTTGCTTATTTTTTCGATATAGTTTATGAATTTCATTACTTACCGTTTAACGTTTCGTTTTTATTTATTCTCTGTTTCTGTTTTAGGAGCAGATTTGATATCCTTTCCAATACGCTGCAGGTAGGAGATAAGCGCAACAATTTCTTTGTTTTCGATGTTTTGTAAATCAACACCTTCAGATACTGCTGCCAGTTGTTTTACCTTATCGTCTTTTCTAAGCGTTTCAGCAATCATTTTTGCCTGCTTTTGTAAATCGTCGTTTGCAATCTGATCGTATCCCTTTGCATAAGGAACACCTAAAGTTTGCATAGCCCTGATTTTTGCAGGAGTAATTGCTGTATTGATATCATTTTTAAACAACCATGGATAACGTGGCATGATTGATTTTTCCTGTACCTGGCGTGGATCCCACATGTGCATGAAATGCCATGCATCAGGGTTCTTACCACCTTCACGTGCAAGATCTGGTCCGGTACGCTTACTACCCCATTGGAATGGATGATCATAAACAAACTCACCAGCTTTTGAATATTCGCCGTATCTCACTACTTCATCACGGAAAGGACGAACCATTTGTGAGTGACATACATAACAACCTTCACGAACATAAATATCACGACCTTGTAATTCAAGCGGAGTGTATGGTTTTACACTTGCAATAGTTGGAATATTTGATTTAACGAGGAAAGTAGGTACAATTTCAATTAAACCACCAATTGCTACAACCACAAGACTTAATACCAGCATCAAAACAGGTTTTCTTTCAATAACACTGTGCCAGAATTCTTTTCCGTGAGAAGCATGCTTTTCAAGCGGAGCTGCTTCAGCTTCTTCATCACCAATAAAGCTACCCTTGTTGATTGTTTTAACAAGGTTGTACACCATCATAAAGGCACCTGTTAAGTATAACAAACCACCAATACTCCTGGTAATATACATTGGAACAATGTTGGTAACTGTTTCAAGGAAAGTGAATTTTAACTGACCTTCTTCAGTAAAGGTTTTCCACATATCGGCCTGTGCAAAGCCTGCCCAATACATTGGAATTGCATAAATGATAATACCAATTGTACCTAACCAGAAATGGTTTGTTGCAAGTTTCTTTGAATGCAGTTCTGTATTCCAGAGTTTTGGAACCAGGTAATAAAGCATACCAAATGCCATGAAACCATTCCATCCTAAACCACCAATGTGTACGTGCCCGATAATCCAGTCAGTAAAGTGTGCAATAGCATTTACACTCTTAATACTCATCATCGGTCCTTCGAATGTGCTCATACCATAGCAGGTAACAGCCACAACAAAGAATTTCAACACAGGCTCCTCACGAACTTTATCCCATGCTCCACGCAAAGTGAATAAACCGTTGAGCATACCACCCCAGCTTGGTGCAATCAGCATAACGCTGAACACCATTCCAAGTGATTGTGCCCAATCAGGTAATGCAGTATATAACAGGTGGTGAGGACCAGCCCAGATGTAAATAAATATAAGTGCCCAGAAGTGAATAATTGATAAACGATATGAATAAACAGGACGGTTAGCTGCTTTTGGCATGAAGTAATACATCAAACCAAGAATTGGTGTTGTAAGGAAGAATGCAACCGCATTATGACCATACCACCATTGTACAAGAGCATCCTGTACACCAGCATACCAGCTGTAACTCTTCATCCATGAGAAAGGAAGTTCAAATGAGTTTACAATATGCAGCATTGCAACTGTAATCCATGTAGCAATGTAAAACCAGATTGCAACATACAGATGTTTCTCTCTTCTCTTAAGAATTGTACCAAACATGTTGATACCAAACACAACCCAGATTAAAGTAATCAGGATGTCGATTGGCCATTCAAGTTCAGCATATTCTTTACCGGTTGTAAAACCGAAGAAAAGCGTAACTGCTGCAAGCACAATAATAAGCTGCCATCCCCAGAAGTGAATCCAGCTAAGTTTGTCGTTAAACATCCTTGCTTTGGTAAGGCGCTGCAGTGAATAATAAATACCTGTGAACATACAGTTGCCCACAAAGGCAAAGATCACAGCATTGGTGTGGATTGGACGAAGACGCCCGAACGTTGTACCCGGAAAGTTGAGTGATACAGCCGGCAGATAAAACTGAATGGCTACCCACAAACCAACTGTCATACCAACAAGCCCCCATATGGCTGTTGCATAACCAAAGTACTTAACGATCTTGTTGTCGTAATGGAACTTTTCTAATTGCATAACTTCCTGTTTGTTTGTTATAGTTTTGATTTCTGGTTTTCTGATGGTTGATTAGATCGGTTTTCTTTTGAACTATGATCATCAAAGAGAATTCGCATGGGGGGAGATTGCTGATCGTCGTACTGTCCCGACTTAACACTCCAAAGGAATGCACCAAGGAACAATGCAGCTACAGATACACTGGCAATCAGCAATATTATTATTACACTCATATAGAAAATAAGGCTGTAAAACTATCTGTCACAGGTCTGTCAAGTACTGACCAAAATCAGTATTTCTATTGACTTTTGTCAAAAAACCTATGACTTCAGTCAGTTATAAATTTTTACTTAAGCTTCAGCATTTTGGCATATAACGTTGATGCTCCGGAAGTAAGCAAAATAATACTGAGCGAACTCGATGGCATCAGGATGGCGGCAATCATTGGCGAAAGTTCGCCCCTCAAAGCAAAGTATAAGCCTATTACATTATATAATAAAGACAACACAAAACTTGCGATAACGATGTTTTTGTTGGCTTTTGCCATAATTAAGTAAGATGATAAACGGCTTAGTTCTCCTGCTTCCAGGATACCATCACTTGCCGGTGTAAAGTTGTTAGTGTTTTCAGTAACTGCAATTCCTGCATCACTTTGTTTGAGTGCACCGGCATCATTCAGCCCATCACCAATCATAATTACCTTGTCGCCGGCAAATTGCTGATCCTGGATATATTTTAATTTATCCTGTGGCTTTTGGTTAAACAGCAACCTTGCTTTGCTGATGGCCTGTTGCAGTGTTTTCTTCTCCGCATCATTATCGCCTGAAAGAATGGAAATTTTATAATGCCGCTGCAGTTTTTTTATCTGTGCAAGTAATGATGGCCGGTATTGATTGCGGATGCTGTAATAGCCCATTACTATTCCATCAATCATAATAAACAATGTACTTCCTTCCTGAACGGGTAATTCTTCACCAGTTACAAATTCAGACGAACCGACTGCAATAATCCGGCTTCCAACAATACCCTGAATGCCCTTGCCCACAATCTCCTTAAAGTTTTTTACTTCTTTTTTCTGTCTCAAGCCCAGGTGTTTTACGAGCAGTTTACTCAACGGATGATTGCTGTAAGCAGCAAGTGAAGCGATATCTGTTTCATCATCGGCTGATAATTTATTACCTGCAAAAACAACATGCTGTTCTTCAGTTGTGGTTAATGTGCCGGTTTTATCAAATACAAGATGATTGGCATTTGCAATTTCTTCAATTGCTTGCGCATTGCGTAAATACATTTTGTTACGTCCAAGAATACGTAACACATTTCCATTGGTAAATGTGTTTGATAACAACAAAGCACAAGGACAAGCCACAATTAAAACAGTTGTTACAACATTCCATGCTTTTGTACTGTCGTGATGATAACCCCAGTATGCAGCACCCATCAACGCCAGTGTAAATACAATCCAGGTAAAATACTGGTTGATGATATTGACAAAAGATCGTTTTTCCGTAACTGGCTTATCATCATTGTTCCAGAGTTTGGTTAAATAGCTCTGCGCAACTTCTTTCATCACAAGTATTTCAATATTACCACCGGTTTGTTTACCACCGGCATAAACCAGTTCGCCCATGTCTTTTAAAACAGGCAAAGATTCGCCGGTAACAAAACTGTAATCAATCAAAGCCTTTCCTCTTGTAAGCAATCCGTCTGCAGGAATTAATTCTTCATTATGAATAAGAATGGTATCGCCGTTTTTTATGTCGGGCAAAGCAGTTGGAACTTCTTTACCGTCTTTCAAAACTGTAACCGCAATGGGGAAATAAGATGTATAATCCCTCTCGAATGATAATTGTTGATATGTTTTATCCTGCAAAATGCGGCCAACAAGCATAAAAAATACTGCACCACTAAGTGAGTCAAAATAACCACTTCCGGTATTGCTTACCAATTCATAAACGCTACGTCCGAAAGTAATAATGATAGCCAGGGCAATCGGCGTATCGATATTTAAATATTTATGTTTTAAACTTCCCCAGGCACTTTTATAAAAAGGAATTGCACTATAAAGAAATACAGGTATAGCTAAAATCAGATTCAGGTACCTGAACATACTTTGCATACTTTTTTCGCTTCCTTCGAGCCCGAAGTACTCAGGAAAACTCATGAGCATGATGTTGCCAAAGCAAAAACCTGCAACGCCCATCTGGTAAATCATGCTGCGCTGAATACGTGGTTTTGCCTTGTTAAGATTTTGCAGGCTGATGTATGGTTCATAACCTATACTGGTAAGCAGTTCGGCCACCGTACGAACAGATGTTGATTGGTGATTAAACACCACATCCACTTCCTTACTGGTAAAGTTTACCCTTGAAGAAACAATGTCTTTATTCAGCCTGTTGAGATTTTCGAGTAACCAGAGGCAGGAACTGCAGTGAATTTGCGGCAGGTAAAACGTAATATGCGTTTGCTCTTCGTTCTTAAAACTGATGAGCTGCTGCTGAATTTTTTCATCATCAAGAAACGAAAACTTATCTTTTCTTACCTCGATTTTTTGGGTTAACCCCGGGTTTTCGTTGAGATTGTAATATTCACACATGTCCCCCTGGTTGAGAACCTGGTAAACTGTTTTACATCCCTGACAGCAGAAATTTTTGTTGTCAAACTGTATATCTTCTGTAACACAATCGTCACCACAGTGGTAGCACTGGATGGCTTGTTTTGTAGCTGAACTCATATAGACATGCAAAATAGATTTGATGTAAAAAGTTTTTGCTGACAACAATCATACAAAAAAATGACCATTATCAAAAACAAAAAACCCTGCCACAAATCAATTGCGACAGGGTTCAGGTAACAATCCCGCTAAAGAGGGACTATTTAACAGCGATGTGTTTTCCCGCTGCCATTTTTTTCACTTCTTCCTTTTTAGGAAGCACCAATTTCAGCAAACCATTATCATAAACCGCTTCGATATTTTCCCTGTTTACTTCTTCCGGAAGGGTAAAACTGCGGCTGAAGGAAGAATAGTTATATTCTTTACGTGTAAATTTTTCACCTTTTTCTTCCTTGTTTTCTTCGTTTTCACAGCTTATTGTAAGCATATTTCCTTCCACATCAATGTTGAAGTCATCTTTCTTCATGCCGGGAACAGCTAAAGAAACCGTATAATCGTTTTTGTTTTCAACAATGTTTACAGCTGGTACAGTCATCATGCGGCCCATTAAACCGCCGGTATCAAACCATTCATTCCATGGTTTGAAAAAGTCGTCGAATACAGTTGGCAACATGCCAACTTTTGACATAGCTCTTGTTGACATACACACCTCCTTGTTTAAAATGTGAGTGAAAGATCTTTGTTGACTGATTTAAGTGTAATAAGGTCAGCATTTGTATCAGGCATTTTCAAAGATTACGCCAGCCGGGCTGAACAAGAACATCTGCATGCACAGTTGAGAGATCATTTTTTATTCATCCATTCACCAATCTTTATTTCAGCTCTTTCAACAAAATATTTAGTCAGCAGTGCTGCGAGTTTCGCCAGTCCGTCGGCCAGTGCATTTTGATTGGCATTTTCAACGTTCTTACTCTCATTAAATATTCCTGAAAAAATCTGTCCTGCAAAGTTTTTTGGCTTTACACTTTCCTTTACATCACGCCAATCGTAATGGATTGCTTTTTCCAATTCTACTCTACGTTGCTCCAGTCGTTTCTTTTCTTCCCGGATGTGCTTTAATGATTTAATCCTCTTCGTCATCTTCATCATCTTTAAATAACTGTTCCAGAATAGCATTCATAATTGGTATACGCAGTATTCGTTCTTTCAATGCAAATACAATTAATCCTATCAGTAAATAAATACCGCTTACAATTAAGAATCCCCAGTACAATTCACCGGTTAGTTTTGAAAAAACAAATGCCAAAGCCAGGCTTGCAAACAAAAGAACAATTACAAATACAGCCGATATTATTACGGCGGCCAGAATGTTAGCTGCTACTTTCGATGTTTTTTCAGCACCTGTAAACTTTGCATAAGAGATGCGGTTATTTACGTATTCTTTTATATGCCCCGCAAGTTCTTCAGCTTTGGCAAATGTTTCTTCCATCATAAGAAGGTTTAATGGTTAGGCAAATTCTTCTACATTATTTTTTGAAGCCTCTGCTTTGTCTTTGATGTTAATCTTTAAGCTGTTCACTTTTTCCTTTACTGCCTCTGCCATTTTTTTACCACTGTCAGCAATTTTTTTGCGGGTATCAACACCTTTGTCCGGGGCAAACAAAATACCCAACACGCCACCTGCAACTACGCCAGCTGCAGCAGCGATAGCAATTTTAGCAAGATTGTTCATAACATAAATTTTAAAGGTGAAATAATCCATCACCTACAAGTTAATCAATCACCTTGCCGAATCCTATGATACTGCTCAAAAAATATGGTGATGCAAATCAGAATAAAATTAAATGACAATTAATTTACATTTAATTTCGGTTATGCCAACTCGTTGTCACAACAGTTAAATCTTATTAGTAAATTCAATGAAAAATATTACCTGCTATGAGAAAGGTCAACAGGAATGTTGATGCTTATCATCGGAAAAATTGATGGAGATAATTTAATTTTAATTGAACCGAATTGATCATCTTAAACTTTTGCTATGCTCGGCAATTTAAATGAACAACAGATAAACAATTTGCTTTCAAGCCAGGTAATCGGGCGCCTTGCCTGCAGTGCAGGCGATCAGCCATACCTTGTGCCTGTAACATATACCTACGATGGCAAGTATATTTATGGACAAACAAACCAGGGAATGAAACTGGATGTGTTACGAAAAAATCCCAATGTTTGTTTTGAAGTAGACCAGATGACTGATATGACCAACTGGCAAAGCGTAGTTGTAATTGGAACGTTTGAAGAATTAAAAGATGACGAAGCTGAAAAAGCAAGACAGGTTTTCTTTAACCGTTTATTTCCTTTACGTACAAGTGCTACTGTACATGCACATGAACATGGAAGTGAAAGCCAGATCAGCGACATCAATCGTGTAAAACCTGTTATTTACCGCATACTGATTAAAGAAAAAACAGGGCGGTTTGAAAAAAGATAAAGTAATTTGGTTGAATGTCGGGCCAAAAGCATTTTCCTGTTTCCTCTGCATACAGCACGCATAATAATGTTCAGATTATCCGTGGCGGACATTCTTATTTTTCATTGTTACTTCAACTCATTGAACAGGCCAGGCACAGCATTCATTTGCAGACCTATATTTTTGATGATGACGAAACAGGTACACTTGTTGGAGAAGCTTTAATAAAAGCAGCCCGGCGGGGTGTGCGTGTTTTTTTATTGCTTGATGGTTATGCATCACAAAACATCAGCAGTGAATTTATTTCTAAACTGAAACAAAGTGGTATTCATTTCCGCTGGTTTGAACCCGTTTTCCGCAGCAGGTATTTTTATTTTGGACGAAGACTTCATCAAAAAATTTTTGTAGCGGATGCAATACACAGTCTTGTGGGTGGCATTAATATCAGCAACCGTTATAATGATATGCCCGGCAGCCAGGCATGGCTCGACTGGGCTTTATATTGCAGAGGTGAAGTAAGTGCAGAACTGTTTAATTTATGTGTTGCTGTTTGGAACAAATCGGGCTGGGGTAAACTGAAAAAACAAGTACTTACCGACGAAGCTTCAGTACATCTGCACAGCGAAGAATGTTTGGTAAGGGTACGACGTAATGATTGGGTACGCAGGAAAAACCAGATCAACAGAACTTATATTGAGCTGTTCAAAAAAGCCGAATCGCATATCACCATCATGTCGAGTTATTTTTTACCCGGCCGTGTATTTCGTAAACACATGGCAAATGCAGTGAAACGGGGAGTGAAAATAACAGTAGTTGCAGCAGGCACAAGCGATGTTGCAATGGCTAAACATGCCGAACGTTATTTATACCGCTGGATGTTCAGGAATAAAATTGAACTGTACGAATACCAGCCAAGCATTTTACATGGCAAACTCACAACCTACGATTCAAAGTTTGTAACTATTGGCTCGTACAACGTTAATAACATCAGCGCTTTTGCCAGTATTGAATTAAACCTTGATGTGTTAAACAAACCATTTGCTGAATCAACAGAACTTTTGCTCAGGGAAATTATTGAAAAAGACTGCAAAAGAATTACAAAAGAAGAGTTTGAAAAGTATAACAGTCTGCCCAAAAAAATATGGCAGAAGATCTGTTATGAAATCATCCGAATTGTTTTTTACCTGTTTACTTTTTACTTCAAACAAAGAGGTTAGTTTCCTCTTATGCGGATCCATAAATTTTTTACAGCCTCTTTATTCCACCCGGCAAATCTTCCCCGTTGTACAACCAGTTTATTCGTTTTATCGGGGTGTTCAAGAAAATAATGAAACACAAAACGCTCTTTCGGGTTTTGCCATCCAAGCATCTGACCAAAACGCAGATCATTAAACACAAGTGTATCATTCCATTTTTCCACCGTATAAAATTGTTTTGAAAACCGGATGAGCTTTTGCAGGTCTTCATGATCTTTTACAGGTTCCAGTAACGAATCGTTTCTTGGAAAAAACTGAAAATCCATTTCCTGCTTCCGGTCAAATACTGAACGAAAGCCCACGTAATATCCACTATCATTTCCTGCAACAGTAAACCATAACCAGTTATTAAGTGGTGCCGGTGTTGTAAAGTAACGTTCATGTGGAATGTGCTGCAGCGCAAAACTTTCCCTTACCCTGTGATCAATGGTAAGTTTGTTAATACCACAATACGCCAGGTAAACAAAAGGAAGAATAACACCAACAACCCACCACAAAGTGCGTTTGGGGTGATATGGATTCAGAATAAGCAGCATCACAAATGCAATTCCGGGCCAGATGGAAAAGAACGGATCAGCCACATAAATTGTATTGAACGAAAAGCGTTGATGACTGAATGGTTCCAGCCACCCTACTCCATAATTATTAAAACCATCAATGAACAAATGCAGGAAAATTTCAGCTGCAAAAAACAAAAACCATTTTTTATAAGAGATGTTGTGCGGACGGTGAACACGTTCGGCAGTTAAAGCAAACAAAGGAATGATGAGTACAGCAAAAAGAATGGAATGGGTAAAGCCACGATGCGCCAGCAGGTTTTCGGATGTACTCATCCAGAAGGATGATATAAAATCAATATCAGGAATACTTTGTGCAAGCGCACCCCAAAGCATTGCTTTTTTGCCAAACCCTTTTTCAAAAAAAGCTTCACCAATACAGGCACCTAATGCTATGTGGGTAATAGAATCCATACGTTACATTTATAACAGCCATCAGTATTTAATGTTCCGTTTTTTCATTTCTTCCTTCAGCTTTTCGGGAATATCCCTGCAGCCACAATATTTTACATGCTCCAGGTGCCAGCCAATCCGTTGTTCAAGTGTTGCTTTTTCCGGCATCTTGTTTTTCAGATGCCATTCCTTATTCAGCTTTTGTTTAGTAATGGCCATATCGCTTATTTAAATGTAAGAAAGATTGGAGGACAAAGGTTCAGTTAAGGGCAAAAAAGAAGGGCCGATTAAAGAACCAGCCCGTTGAAACAATAACCAACCAAAAATTTATCGATGTGTGATAAACACCGGCAGATGATGATCTGCTATAACATCAGTTATAAAACTTCGTTTTATGAGCTGTGAAATACCTGAGCGGCCAAACGCACCAGATACCAGCAAAGCTCCTTTCCTGTTTTCCATCCATGAGGTGAAGAATTGTTTTGGCGGCATATCCAGCTTCATCATCGTCAAATCGCTGAAATGTCTTGCCGTCAGTTCTTCAATGTTCGACTGTTTGGGAAATTCATTCTTCCCATCCTCATGTGCATAGACCAATAATGTTGGCCTGCTGCATAACTCAGGAAACAGGTAGGCAAACTGCTTGATGGCGTAAACTGACGATTCTGTGCCATCATAGCTCAGGATGTTGGTCTGCGGAAAATCAAAATTCTCCGGTACAACGATTACCGGACATTCAGACCCGTGTAATACATCCTGCAAATACTCATTGAGCTTGCCGCCCAGGTTTTCGTAAAACACTTCACTGCCTACTATGAGTAAATCCGCAAATCTCGTCTCCAATTTCAACTCAGGCAATGCGAAATCATATAAATCTTCGTGAATCCTGTATTCTATTCCGTTTTTCTGGCAAAGCATTTCAAATTTTGCAATGTTTGCCTTCATCACCTCCGCATTCTTCTCTTCTACAGTTGGTATAAACATTGGTCCGCTCATACCGTCTGCATAGCTCCACAAACTCGCCGCTTGTGCTTGTGGTAAAAAAGCTCCGGTTAACAAAACAGGTTCTACTTCATTTAACCGGCGGGCAAATTCGAAAGAGCCGTTTGAAAAATGTGTACCATCAAAAGCTAATAATATCTTTTTCATAGTACAATCTTTTAACAGTTCAAAGTTCATATTTGAACAAGGTTAAGAAAATGACTGGCAACATCTTCCAAACTGACAAGGGTCAGTAGAAAATCTGCAGTCGGTTTACAGGTTAACCAGCCAAAAAATCGAGCCAGATTTAAGAAGGCACCTTCCCATCAATTTCAACATTTTTACAGAGTGAGTACCATCAAGCCTAACGGTGATATGCATCATAGGATATGTGCTCATTTTCAAATAGTTTGTATGACTAAATAAAATTGTATGAACGCCAATGTTGCTCCCGAAATCCGTGAAGTAATGGAGGCTCTGCATTACAGACCTTCCGTTTCAATCGTTCAGCCTTTTGATACTAAAATGGGATTGAAAGCTGAACTCTCACATTCACTTAAAATTGCTCTTGATAAAGCTGAGCAGGAATTGATCAACAACTATTCCCCCGAACTGGTGCTGCCCGTTTTAAACAAACTGAAAACAATCATCAAAGAATTAAAACCCGAAACACAAAAGCAAAAGAAAAGCATTGCCATTTTTGTTTCGCCTGTTTTTGAAAAGGTACTTTACCTCGATGTTCCTGTTGAGCAAAAAGTAATTGTAGATGATTCGTTTGAAATCAGGGATCTCATCTACAGTAAAAAACAGCTGCACAACTATCTGCTCTTAATACTCAGCGCTAAAGAAAGCAAATTATACTTAGGCAATTCAGAAGAGTTTGCCCGTATAATTCCTGACAGACCTGCATCAATTGATGCATATATCAACGATGCTCCTGAACGTGTAACTAATTTTTCGGATGCAGATGAGAGAAGAGAAATGCTGATGGAAAAATTTCTTCACCAGGTTGATCTTTCAATGGATGAAGTGCTGAATAAATATCCATTGCCTGTATTTGTTATGGGCACTGAACGTACAAATGGAAGGTTCAGGCATATTACAAAACACAGCAGGAATATTGTTGCCTTTATTAATGGTAACTACGAAGAAAATTCTTTTGCTGAGCTGAAACTTATTCTGAAGCCTCACATTGAAAAATGGACAAAAGAAAAACAGAAAGAACTGTTGCAAAAGATTGAAGATGCAGCCGGCAAAAAGAAACTGGCAAAAGGCATTAACGAAGTTTGGCATGATGCGATGGAGAACAAAGGACAGTTACTGCTGGTTGAAAAAAATTATATGGTTGCGGCACAATCAAGTGGGGATGGAAATATTCTTTATAAAGTTGATGAGCCGCACAACAACACAACTTACATCAGGGATGCTGTAGATGATGTGCTGGAAAAAGTACTGCTCAATGGCGGTGATGTTGAGTTTGTTGATGAAAACCTGTTAAAGGATTTTGATCATATTGTGTTGATTAATTACTACTGATCCATACTTAACCATGAAATCAATTTTTGGCTGGCTGATGCTGTTGCCTTTTTGGATGCATGCGCAAACTGCAAAAGAAATTGTTCAAAAAGCCGACAGCAAAATGAGAGGATCTTCTTCAATTGTTGAAATGACCATCAAAACCACCCGTCCCGGCTGGAGCAGGTCGATGGATATTAAAGCCTGGACAAAAGGAACTGATTATTCTGTAATCCTTATTCAATCGCCTGCAAAAGATAAAGGTGTGGCATTTCTTAAACGAAAGAAAGAAGTATGGAACTGGATGCCATCGCTTGAACGTGTTATCAAACTTCCCCCTTCCATGATGAGCCAAAGCTGGATGGGCACCGATTTTACCAATGATGACCTGGTAAAGGAATCGTCTGTTATTAATGATTACGATCATTCAATTATTGGCGATACTGTTATTGACAACAGGAATTGTTATATCATACGCATGATTCCTAAACCACAAGCCGCAGTTGTTTGGGGTAAGTTGATTGTATGTATTGACAAGAGAGATTTTATTGAACTGCATACAAGGTTTTATGATGAAGATGGACAGCTTATTAATATCATGAACGCCTACGATGTTAAGCTGATGGACGGCCGTTTAATTCCTACAAAATTTGAAATGATTCCTGCAGACAAAAAGAATCATAAAACTGAAATGATCTACAGAAATGTACAGTTTAATAAACCTGTAGACGATGGTTTCTTCACAACTGAAAAAATAAAATCGCTGACCTGATGATTTAAATGTTGTTTTATGTGGCTGATTAAACTTGCTTGGAAAAATCTCTGGCGCAACAAAACCCGTACATTAATTACAATGGCTGCGGTTTTCTTTGCTGTGATTCTTTCGGTTATTGCAAGCAGTTTAAAAGAAGGTGTTTTTGAAAACCTGGTTAAAAATGTAGTCAGCTTTTATAGCGGTTATATTCAGGTGCACAAAACCGGGTACTGGGATGAACAGATACTAGATAACAGTATGGAAAAATCAACAGCTGTTGAACAGAAGCTGATGCGGCAAAAAAATGTAAAGGGAATTGCTGCCCGTCTTGAATCGTTTGCACTTGCTTCATCAGCTAACATTACAAAAGGTTGCCTGGTTTCCGGCATCGAACCACAAAATGAAAACCAGATTACTTCACTTCAGCAAAAAATAATCAAAGGCCAATACATTACTGATAACGACAATGCAGTATTACTTGCACAGGGTTTGGCAGAACGTCTTCAGTTAAATATCAACGATACCATTATTCTTATTGCACAAGGATTTCATGGTTCAACTGCTGCGGGGAAATATCCGGTAAAAGGTATTGTGAAATTCGGTTCTCCTGATTTAAACGACCGCACTTTGTTTATGCCGCTTGCTGCAGCACAGGATTTTTTCAGCGCTTATGGAATGATTTCAACTTATGTTCTGTCGCTAACCAATCCTGATTTAACCGAAAAAACTGCTTCTGCAATTCAATCAACAACCGGCACTGATTATGAAGTAATGACATGGGGCCAAATGATGCCCGATGTAAAACAACATATTGAAGCCGACTCGAACAACATGAAATATGTGCAGGGAGTATTGTATATGCTTATCTGTTTTGGCATTTTCGGAACAATATTGATGATGATGGTTGAACGCAGATTTGAAATGGGAATGCTGGTGGCTGTTGGTATGAAAAAAGGGAAGCTGATGTTTTTGCTGTTATTTGAATCGGTACTGACAGTTTTCACAGGTTGTATTAGCGGCATCATTGCCAGTATTCCATTGGTATTTCTGCTGAACCGTTACCCATTCAGAATGGGTGGCGAAACAGCAAAAGCATATGAGCGCTTTGGATTTGAAGCAATTTTTCCAACGTCAACCGATGCTTCCAACTTTATACAACAAGGATTGGTTGTTCTGGTGATGGGATTAGTGCTTTCGTTATATCCAATGTACAGGGTGTGGCGGCTGAATGCAGTTGCTGCAATGAAACGATAAACTTTTTTTATGATCTGGATAATGGCATGGCGGAATATCTGGCGGAATAAAATGCGGAGCATTATTATTATGCTATCAGTTGCCATTGGACTGTTTGCAGGAATTGGAGTACAATCATTGTATGATGGAATGATGACAAGCAGGGTGAGGAATGTTATTGATGAAGAAACCGGTCATATTCAACTGCACAATCCCGGTTTCAAAAACGATTACGAACCACGATACGTAATTGATAACGGAAATAACCTGCTCACTAAAATCCGCAGTATTGAAGGAGTAAAGTTTGCATCGGCAAGATCCATCACAACAGGAATGTTATCCACACCTACCGGCAGTGCAGGTGTTCAGGTAAATGGTATAGTGGCTGAAGATGAATACAAAACTTCATTACTCAAACAAAAAATAATTGCTGGAAAAGAATTTAATGATGCTGCAGAAAATGAAATCATAATCGGGAAAAAGCTGGCCGATAAAATGAAGCTTCGTCCCGGTTTAAAACTGGTGCTGACATTTACCGATACAACAGGTGAAATTGTTTCATCTGCTTTTCGTGTAGCAGCTGTTTACGAAAGCAGCAATACTCCGCTTGATGAGCGAAATGTATATGTAAAACAAGCCACATTAAACAACCTCCTTTTATGTGGCAATGCATTCCAGGAAATTGTGGTGCTGCTACAAAATGATCTTGATACAGAAAAAAAACAAAAGCAATTGCAGCAACTGTTTCCTTCACTGAAGATTGAATCGTGGAAAGAGCTTTCACCTGAAACTGAATTTATGGTTAAAACCGTTGATCAGTATTCATACATCATCATGATCATTATTATGCTGGCACTGGCATTTGGCATCATTAATACCATGCTTATGGCTGTGCTTGAACGAACCAAGGAAATTGGTATGATGGTAGCTCTTGGAACTAACCGCATACGCATATTTTTTCTTGTATTATTCGAAACCGTTTTTCTCACATTTGCCGGCACTCCTGTTGGACTTGCAATAAGCTGGATCTTTATCAGTTACTTTCACAAGCACGGCTTGGATTTGTCTGGCATGGGAAAAGAAATGATGAACCGTTTTGGATTTGGCACATTAATTTATCTCGAATTTCCATTTGATAAACTGGCAGGAGTTTTACTCATTGTTATTGGCACCGCATTGATTTCGTTTCTTTTTCCTGCTTTAAAAGCATTAAAGCTGCAACCTGCAGAAGCACTTCGACAATAAAAAAAGATGATATGGGCAACACTGTTATAGATGCGCACAATGTGAACAAGGTTTATAATCCTGACACAATACCTGTGTACGCAATAAATAATGTACACCTGCATATTGAAGAAGGAGAGTTTACCGCACTGGTAGGACCTTCCGGCTCAGGAAAAACAACGTTGCTGAACCTGATTGGCGGACTTGACAAACCCGACCAGGGAAATATTGTGATCAATGGTGTTGACATTACCCAGCTTTCTCCCGGCGAACTCATTGAATTCAGGTTGAAAAACATTGGTTTTGTATTTCAATCATTCAATTTAATTCCGGTGCTCACCGCAAAGGAAAATGCAGAGTTTATAATGTTGCTGCAGGGTGCAAAAAAGGCAACACGTAATGAGCGTATCGGTCAGCTATTTAAAGAAATTGAAATGGAAGACAAATTAAACAGCAGGCCAGCGCAACTTTCAGGAGGACAACAACAACGTGTTGCTGTTGCAAGAGCACTTGCATCAAAACCAAAATTTGTCCTGGCAGATGAACCAACAGCCAATCTCGATTCTAAGTCGGCATCCAATCTTCTTGATATTATGGCCCGGCTAAATAAAGAAGAAAAAATCACTTTTCTGTTTTCCACGCATGATCAACGTGTAATTGAAAGAGCCAAAAGAGTTATTACGCTTGTTGATGGAAAAATAACTTCCGATACTGCAATGGTTGATACAAATATTCTACATGCAGAAATAAAATAAATGAAATGGATTTATCCCATATTGTTTTTGTTCATTTTTAATCCATGTTACTCACAGGACAGTATTAAAACAAAAAAGAAATGGGAGATAAAAGGTTATATTAAAAATCTCGAAGACATCAGTTTCGATCATTCATTTAAAAATTCAACTTCAGGAAATTTATTACACAACCGCATTAATATAAAATGGCAGCCAACTGATGAACTGACTGCTGTGGCACAATTCCGAAACCGCTTATTCTGGGGCGAAGAAATACGATTGACTCCCAATTTTGCATCGCAGCTCAAGAATGAAAATGAACAGGTAAACATGAGTGTAACATGGATAAACAAACCATCTTTTGTGTTGCATACAAATACGGAACGGTTTTATATTGATTACAAAAAGAAAAAATGGAGTACACGAATTGGTCGTCAACGTATCAACTGGGGCATAACTACATCCTGGAATCCAAATGACTTATTCAACACCTTTAACTTTCTTGATTTTGATTATGAAGAACGTCCCGGCACAGATGCTGCAAAAATTCAATACCAGGTAAATGATTTTTCCAATATTGAAATGGCTTATGCTTTCAACGGAAAAAATAAACAGAATACTGCAGCAGCAAAATATACATTCAACAAATGGAATTACGATTTTCAGTTCATCGGCGGCATGTACAGCAAACATTTTACATTAGGAACAGGATGGGCAGGCAGTATAAAAGATGCAGGCTTTAAAGGTGAAGTACAATATTTCTTTGCTGAAAGAGATTCAACTGATCATTTAAATCTTTCTCTTGAATGGGATTACGTATTTAAAAAAGGTTTGTATGCCAACTTCAGCTTTTTGTTCAATAACCGGGGATTATCTGTGCCTTTGCAAAACCAGAACAACATCAACCTGCATCTTTCGCCTGAAAACCTGATGCCTACCAAATGGAATATTATGACATCCGTTTCAAAAGAAATCACCCCTTTGTTTTCAGCTAATGCTGCTGTTCTTTATGCACCCGGTACAAACCTGTTCATTGTTTTACCTTCCATGCGTTACAATCTTGCGCAAAATCTTGATGCTGATTTTGTGTGGCAAAGTTTTTTCGCAAAAACAAACCAGGACTTTAACGATGTTAATCACCGCTTCTTTTTAAGAGTGCGCTGGAGTTTTTAACCCATCGCCCGTTTCAAAATACAATAACAATGTTGTAACTGCATTTCCAGAAAAATAACCGGCTTTTTCTTTCATCCCATTTCGATGATCTTTATCAAATTTCGGTTTGATAGTCCTCATTGGAATTCTCTTTAAAAAGAAGTTGCTTTGGTACAGTCATTATTTCTGCACCTGCTTATGAGTAAACCGGTTTGTGGTTACCAAAACAAAATCAAATGAAATACAACTTTCCGAAAGAAACCATACTGGACGAAGCCGATGTAATTAACAGCATCAGGCAGGAAAGTTATCTCTTACACAACGAAACTGATCTTGAACCTTTGTTTACACGGATTGGTGATGCAAGAATTGTTTTGATTGGTGATGCATCACATGGCACGCATGAATTTTATACCTGGAGAAATTATATTACACGAAGATTGATTGAAGAAAAAGGATTCAACTTTATTGCTGTGGAAGGCGATTGGCCTGATTGTTACAAACTGAACCGCTTTGTAAAAGGTTACGACACCACGCACAAATCATCATTTAAAATTCTGCATAGTTTCAACCGTTGGCCAACATGGATGTGGGCTAATTGGGAAACTGTTTCCTTGGCTGATTGGTTGTACAAACACAATTCAACTTTGCCTCCTGAACAAAAAGCCGGCTTCTTTGGTTTGGATGTGTACAGTTTATGGGAAAGCATGGAAAACATTCTCCAATACCTGAAACAAAACGATACATCTACTTACAAAATTGCAGAAGAAGCATTGCATTGCTTTGAACCTTACAGGAAAGATGAAGGAAAAAACTACGCAGCAGCTGCACGTTTAGTTCCTGAATTGTGTGAAGATGAAGTAGTGAATCTTTTAAAAACCATCCGGGAAAAATTACCCGTTTATAATACAGATCATGAAAATGTTTTCAGTGCGGAACAAAATGCTGTGATAGCTGTAAATGCCGAAAAATATTACCGGGCAATGATGAAAGGCGGGGCTCACAGCTGGAATATCAGGGAACGCCACATGGAAGATACATTAGAACGTTTACTTGCATATCACGGCAACGAATCAAAAGCAATTATCTGGGCACACAACACGCATGTTGGTGATGCAAGAGCAACCGATATGATTGATGAAGGCATGTTCAACATTGGCGAACTGCTGCGCATAAAACATCATGAAAAAGGAGTTGTGCTTGTTGGTTTTGGTTCGTACGAAGGAACAGTAATGGCGGGTAGTAACTGGGGCGCACCTATGCAGGCTATGCAGGTACCCGAAGCAAGAAAAGGAAGTTGGGAATGGATGCTTCACCAGGCAGGAAAAGAAAACAAGCTTTTATTGATGGATGATTTTTCAGCCAATGATCAGTTAATGGAACATCATATCGGTCACCGTGCTATTGGCGTTGTTTACCAGCCGCATTATGAAAAATACGGCAACTATGTTCCAACTGTTTTGCCGTTGAGGTACGATGCGTTTATTTATTTTGCTGAAACAAGGGCATTGTATCCGCTTCACATTTCGCCCGATGCACATCTTGTGCCTGAAACTTATCCGTTTGGAGTATAAACAAAAAACCTGCTGTTAATTCAGCAGGTTTTCTAATTTCTTTTCGTTGAGAATAACGATGTTTCCATCTTTTATATCAATCAGCTTTTCTGTTCTGAAATCACCCAGTGTTCGTATCAGTGATTCAGTTGCTGTACCTGCAATACTTGCCAGGTTTTCACGACTGATGTTGATGGAAAAGTTACCATCGCCTGTTTTATATTTCCGTTGCAGGCTCATTAAAGCATCAGCAACTTTTTTGCGGAGTGAATTGTATGCAAGTCCCAGCAAATGCTCTTCTTTTTCAGCAACATTTTTTGCCAGTAACTGAATAAACTTCTGCGCAACCTGTGGGTTACTGTTCATCAGTTCATCAAAATCTGCTTTGGGAATAATTGCCAGTTCGCTGTCTTCCATTGCTTCTGCAGTTTCTTTGTAAGAGCTGCCTTCGAGCAATGCAACATAACCAAGAAAATCACCTTCGTTATACAAACCAACAACCAGTTCTTTACCGTCGTCGTTTGACTTAAATGTTTTTACTTTTCCTTTTACAATGTAAAACAAACGGGCTGCACGGTTACCCTCGTTGTAAACAGTTTGTTTTTTGCGGTACTTATTTACATCACGGTCTTTGGTTAACGATTCAAGTACATCTTTAGAACCTGCAGCTGCCAGTAATTTGTTGATGCCTTCAATGCCGGAAGAAAATTCTTCTTTAATTAAATCAGCTTTCTTTAATCTTCCTTCAATTGCATTCAGCAACTCAGTACCACTGAAAGGTTTGGTGATATAATCATCAGCACCGAGTTCCATCCCTTTTCTTAAATCACTACGCTCAGTCTTTGCTGTAAGAAAAATGAAAGGGATATTTTTAATACTGTCGTTCTTATGCAATGCGTGAAGAACACCATAACCATCCAGAACAGGCATCATGATGTCGCACACAATCAGGTCGGGTTGTTCAGCCAAAGCAGTTTCAATTCCCAGCTTACCATTGGCAGCTGTCACAACCTTGTAGTTTGCCAGTTCAAGTATTTCGGCAGTATTCTCCCTTATTTCATCATTATCTTCTATCAAGAGAATTTTCTTCATTGCTGATTAATATTTGTTTAAAAAAGTGACGGTAAACTCAGTTCCTTTGTCTATTTCGCTTTTGCAGGTGATTTTTCCGTTCATTTGTTCGGCATATTTCGAAACAATGTGCAAGCCTAGTCCAGTTCCCTGGATATTCAGCGCATTAGTTGCCCTGTAAAACCGTTCAAATAAATGCTCCTGATCTTCTTTTGAAATGCCAATTCCGCTGTCTTTTACCTTCAGTTGTACACAAGTATCGTCTACTTCCGTTTTAATATGAATACCCGAATTTTCAGGTGAAAATTTGATTGCATTCGAAAGTAAATTTAAGGTGATATGTTTAAACATCCCCGGATCAAGTTCAACCTCGGTACTTCCGTTATGCGAATACTTAATTTCCTGTCCTTTCTTTGCCACAGCCCGCATTTCTGCAATTGTATCAGAAATGCTCTTTGCAATATCAAATGTACAGTAACGGGGCTGAATTTTTCCTTCTTCGATTTTTCCCACGTTCAGAAAGTCGTTCAGGATATCTGTAAGAAGATTAACTGATGAGATGATCCGCTGAATATGTTTATCCCTTTTGGGCTGTTCATCCGTGTTTTTGTATTTCTGGAGAAGGTAGATGGATGAAAGTACAGTACTCAACGGCGTTCTGAATTCATGCGATGCTACCGATACAAACCTCGACTTCAGTTCGCCCAGTTCTTTTTCTTTGTCAAGAGCTGCCCGTAGTTCCTTATCCTTTTCTTCTGTTTCAATAATCTGTTTGTTCAGCTTATCAACCGTTATTTCCAGCGATTCGGTACGCTCTTTTACCATTTTTTCCAGGTCTTCGTTTAGCCTGTTAATGGCTTTTTCCGATTCTTTTCGTTGAGTGATATCATTCACAAAAGCCACCACAAAACTTTGTCCGTCCATATCGTAATTACCCAAACTAACTTCAACGGGGAATTCAGTACCATCTTTGCGCTTGGCAAGCAGGTCGAGCCCAATGCCCATTGGACGGTTTTTACGGTTTTCATGATAGCTGTTCCGGTGCCCCACATGTGCATGTTGATAACGCATGGGAACCAGTACTTCAATTGGCTGTCCTTTCAATTCATCAACACTACCATAGCCAAATTGAGTTAATGCGAATTCGTTCACCAATGCTATTTCTGTAGATTCATTAACTACAATAATACCAATACTGGCGTGATTGAAAAGAGTCTGAAAAAGTTTAGAATCGGCTATTGATTGCATGCCTGTGTTTATGGTTGGACCTACAGCCTGCAAATATAAAGAAACAGGGATTATAACAGCCAGTTCAACAAAAAGAACCAACCCATTTAGCTGTTTACCTGCCTGTTCGTTCTGCAGTTGCCGGATTTATCCCCAAAATGGACAAATACTTTCAGAAATATTGGTGACAAAAGACGGATATGTGAACGTTTTATTTCTACCCAAAAACACCCGGATATCTTTTTTAAAGCAATTCAACGACTGCAAACAGCTCTGATACATCTTTCGTAAACTTGCAAAAAAGAACAGCATGTCAACCCAGATAAAATGCCCCAACTGCGGCCATGAGTTTGAACCTACCGACAGTATTCGTGAGGAAGTGCAGAAAGAACTACGCAGCAAAATGACCGAATGGCAAAAACAGCAGCAACAGAAATTTGATACACAGCTGCAGGAAGAAAAAAAGAAAACCCAGCAGGAAACGGAAGATTTTATCCGCAAATCAATTGCATCTGATTTTGAAAATAAACTTCGCCTGCTTGAACAAAACAATAAAGAAAACGAGGAAAAACTGAAAGAAGCACGCCAGCAGCAACTGGAAATCCTGAAACGGGAACAGGAACTCAAAAACAAAGAAGCCGAACTGGAACTGGAAGTGCAGAAGAAACTGCAGCTGGAGCGTGAAAAATTATCAGAAGACATCCGCAAGCTGGAAGAACAACGAATAGCAGCAAAGGAAACAGAGTTTCAGCTACGGATCAGGGAAATGGAAAAGCAGCTGGAAGATCAGAAAAAGCTGGCTGAAGAAATGAAACGCAAAGCCGAACAAGGTTCAATGCAACTGCAGGGCGAAGTGCAGGAATTGCTGCTGGAAGATTTGCTGCGCCAGTCATTTCCGTACGATACTATTTCTGAAGTTGGTAAAGGCGTGAAAGGTGCAGATTGTATTCTGCTGGTGCGGAATAAATTCGGGCAGGAATGTGGTAAAATTATTTTTGAAAGTAAACGCACCAAAGAATTTTCTGAACAGTGGATTGAAAAACTAAAGGCTGATATGCGTAGCCAGGCTGCTGATGTGGCCGTGATTGTATCGCATGCCATGCCCAAAGATTTTGACCGGTTTGGACAAAAAGATGGTGTCTGGATCTGCAGTTTTGCAGAAGTAAAGGCATTAACACATGTGTTGAGAGATAGTATTGTTCGTATTGCACAGGCAACAAAAGGCCAGGAAAACAAAGGCGAAAAAATGCAGATGCTTTACGATTATCTTACCGGCAACGAGTTTGCTGAACAATGGAAAGCCATCCGTGAGGGTTTTATGAGCATGAAAATTTCCATCCAGAAAGAAAGGGATGCCATGGAAAAATTGTGGAAGCAACGGGAAAAGCAACTGGAAAAAGTGTTACTCAACGCTGCACATATACGTGGATCTGTTGAAGGAATTGCCGGCAGTGATGTAAACATTAACTTACTTGAAGACAACAACGATTTATTAACCGACGATTAATATGCCGCAAGACTCGCTATCCTATATCGTTACTAACGGAGACACCGTATACTTGTCAAATACTCCCGGAGATTCAAACTATCAAACGGTAAAAAATATTCCTTCGGTATTCCAGGACGAACTCCGGCAAAATGCTTTAGCAGAAGAAGCAAAAAAAGATACGGAGGGATTAATTGCATTCTGGTCAACGATTGCACTTTTAATTGCAGGTATTTATCTTATAGCAAGAGCTTCAAGAAATTCTTCGCTGTTTGCAAACGAACAGTTCAGCAATAACAACGATGATGAAGATTACAGTAATGCAACCCCGGCAAGTTCCTGTTTCATGTACCCCGGGAAAGATCTGCGTTTCAGTAATAATGAAGTTCATAACATCTGTTCAAAATACAACTACTATTACAACAATCTCAGCGGCGAAAAGAAAGACATTTTTATTTCACGGTTAAAAAAGTTTCTTCAAACCAAAACATTTTACATCTGCAGCAATAAAGGCTATAAAGAAATGCCTGTGCTTGTTTCTGCTGCTGCGGTACAAATTACGTTTGGTCTTGATGAGTTTCTGTTACCCCACTTTGAAAATATTGTAATCCACCCTCAGGAATATTTTGGCACTAACCCTTTACGCATACTGGAAGGAAATGTGCAGGGAACATCCATCAACCTTTCATGGAAACATTTTCTTGAAGATTACCAGAACCCGACGGATGGTAAAAATGTAGGGCTGCATGAAATGGCACATGCACTGCAGGTACAATATCTGTTCAATTCCGGCCGTAACACAAATGAGTTTAAAGAAGACTTTGTTTATTTCGACAGAGTTGATGAAGAGATTATGAGCAGGGAAAGAAACCGGCTTGGCAGTTTGTTCGATTCAAATGCACTTTCAAATACCAATGAATTCTGGGCTACTTCTGTTGAATTATTTTTTGAAAAGCCACATGAACTCAAAGCACTTTACCCCGAGCTCTACAAAGGCATCTGTATTGTTCTGAACCAGGAAACAGCACTTTCCTGATTATATTTTAACAAATAGCAGGCAACATTTTTTCATCAGCAGTGGTCATTAGTACATAACAAACCAAACCGTTTTATTCAGGTTCATTTATAAACACAATCAAATGAAAAAAATCCTTGTTTTAACTGCATTAATTTTTCTTACCATTCAGTATAGCTTTTCACAATCAGCCAAAGCAGTTTTTGTTGAAGCCGGCGGACCCGGTCTTTTTTCATTCAACTACGACACCCGTTTTTCAGGAAAAGAAAATGGCATTGGTGGCCGTGTTGGTATGGGAGGTTTTTATGTTGATGGCGAAGGCGCCATTTTCATTCCGCTTACATTAAACTACATCATCAGCAAAAACAAAAAAGATTATTTTGAATTTGGTGCCGGTGCTACAATTGTTCCAACAAGTTCTGCAATTGATGCTGGTCCTTTTTCACAAACATCCGGACATCTTAATTTTGGTTATCGTTATCAACCTGAAAAAGGTGGTCTTTTTTTCAGAGCTACTATTAACCCGATTTTTGGTGAAGGATTATTCTTCCCTTACTACGGAGGTGTTTCATTAGGTTATAAATTTTAAATAATACCAGTACAAAAAAAGAGGCTTGAATTTTCAAGCCTCTTTTTTATTATGTAAAATCTTCGCCATCGATATCTTCTTCATCATCCTCTTCGTGGCCACGATGCAGGTTAATGATACTTCCCATCAGGTCATTAAAATCAACTCTTCCTTCAACTACTTTTTTGCTGATGAGTGAATAAGCTGCCAATCCATGCAAAACAAATTCCATCAGTAATGCAGCTTGTTTTTCATTGGCATTTTTAAAAAACTTTTTAACCAATGCATGAAGGCCACTCACATTATACAAAGCCTGCACTTTTTCTTCATCCGTCATGTTCATCAGCATACTTAATTTGTTTCCTTTATCAAACCAGCTGGTAATTGATTTGTAAGGATTATCTGTTGCAGGTTCGTTCTTTCTTTTTTTCAGTTGTTCAGGATTAGGGAAATATTGAACAAACTGTGAACGGATTGCTTTGTCGAGCAAATGAAATGCCACCTGGTATGGTCCCTCCTGCTCACCTTCATACACCAGTTCAATTTTACCAGTAATGGAAGGAATAATACCAATAAGATCACTCATCCAAACCTGTGTATTGGTTTCTTTGTTTTTAATGGCTCGTAATTCAGCAGTGCTTACTGCATTTTCAAAAGCTGAAATAGTAAGCCTTGCACTTACACCGCTCTTCTTATCAACATACTCACTGTTTCTTGCTTCAAAAGCCACCTGTTCAATAATACGTTTCATTAAATCACTCACTTCCACTTTTTCTTTCTGCGCAGGTTGCACATTTGCTTCCTGTTCAGTAATAGCCAAACCAACTTCAATTGTTTTGGGATAGTGCGTAAGAATCTGGCTTTCGATACGGTCTTTGAGTGGAGTTACAATTGATCCACGGTTTGTATAATCTTCCGGGTTGGCAGTAAACACAAACAAAATATCCAGCGGCAATCTTAATTTAAAACCACGTATCTGCACATCGCCTTCTTCTAAAATATTAAACAACGAAACCTGTATGCGTGCCTGCAGATCGGGAATTTCGTTAATTACAAAAATGCTGCGGTTGCTTCTTGGAATAATACCGTAATGAATCACTTTTTCATCAGCAAAATTCAGTTTCAGGTTGGCAGCTTTAATAGGATCAATATCACCAATTAAATCAGCCACACTTACATCAGGTGTTGCCAGTTTTTCACCATAACGTTGCGAACGGTGTATCCATTCAATTGGAGTATCATCGCCTTTTGTTGCAATCAATTCCTTCGCATAATATGATATTGGGTGGTACGGATCATCATTCACTTCACTTCCTGCAACAACGGGGATATATTCATCCAGCAGTTCAGTCATCAATCTTGCCATTCTTGTTTTTGCCTGTCCACGCAAACCAAGAAATAATATATTATGATGAGAGAGCAAAGCACGCTCCACATCAGGAATCACTGAATCTTCATAGCCTAATATTCCGTGAAATACATTTTCGTTTTGCTGAAGTTTGGTAATAAGATTCTGCCGCACTTCTTCTTTAATACTCTTTGGTTTGTAGCCACTGTTTTTTAATTCGCCTAAAGTCGTTATTTGATTCATTGCCGGAAAGACGGGAAGACGGAAATCCCATTTTACTGAATACAATATCTCCTGATTCCATCTTTTATCAGGGACACATTAAAATTAATCAGGAAGCCTACATGCAACTGCGTCATTTTTAGATGACTTAAAACCTGGGCTTCCCAAAGTTTGTTTACATTTTCAACTGCTTTAAGTTCACAAATAATTGAATTATCAACAAGCACATCTATTCGTAATCCTTCATCAAAATATAAACCATCATAAAATATTGGTAACGATACCTGTCTTTTAAAAGGAATTTCCTTCTTTTCCAATTCATGACAAAAACAGGATTCGTAAATTTTTTCCAGTAACCCTCCTCCCAATTCACGATGTACCCTATAAGCACAATCAACAATTTCGGTACATAGAAAATCCTCTTTTTCAGTTAGTAAATACATAGTCAGTGTTTTTCTTTTTTCATTCAAACAGCTTAAAGTATTATATGCATTACAGAAAATACAAAAAATATTTTCTTTTTCCCGCCTTCTCTTCTTCCCGGCAAACATCACTAATACACTGTCTTCCTTTTTCCACTTTCAAAATCCTTGAACACAAATGCACCAAGTTTATCGAGCGATGCAAAAAATGCCTTGCCATGATTTGTTTCGGTAAACTCCTGTACAAACCGCTGCAGGTAAGGATCGGTAGCAATCATAAAAGTTGTGATGGGTATTTTCAGCTTCTTGCATTGTGCAGCAAGATTAATGCAACGGTTCACCACTTTCCTGTCTAATCCAAAACTGTTTTTATAATATTTCTTCCCGATCTTTAAACAGGTGGGTTTACCATCGGTGATCATAAAAATCTGTTTGTTGGGATTTTTTCTCCGGCGCAGAATTTCCATTGCAAGCTCAAGTCCGGCAACCGTGTTTGTATGATAAGGCCCTACCTGTAAGTAAGGCAAATCTTTTACTTCAATTGGCCAGGCATCATTACCAAACACCACAATATCTAATGTATCTTTTGGATATTTGGTTGTAATCAGTTCACTCAACGCCATAGCAACTTTTTTCGCAGGAGTAATTCTGTCCTCACCATACAAAATCATGGAATGCGAAATATCAATCATCAGCACAGTTGAAGTTTGTGCTTTAAAATCTGTTTCCCGTATTTCAAGATCATCTTCACGCATCTGGAAACTATCAATACCATGATTAATTTGTGCGTTACGGATGGAGTTGGTAAAATCAATCTGTTCCAACGTATCACCAAACTGGAATGGACGGGTTTCAGGATTTATTTCATCGCCTGACCCGGGTTTGAATGTATTGTGATTTCCCTGCTTTGTTTTCTTGAGCTTACCAAAAATTTCTTCAAGCGATTGCCTGCGTATGGTTTGTTCTGTTTTGGAAGTGATGTTGTATTGCCCGCTTGCCGGATCTTCTGAAAGATAACCCTGCTGCTTCAGTTCTTCAATAAAATCGCCCATACCATATTCATCATCCGTAAGCTGGTATTGGCGGTCGAGCTGATTGAGCCAGTCCAATGCCTCAGCCGCATCACCATTTGTATAAGTGAGCAGTTGGGTAAACAAATCGAGCAATTGCTCAAATTTTGATTTACCGTTTTGTAAAGGATCGTACTTCGAAAAAAAATGACCAATCATAACTTACAAGTTAACTCAATTTCTGCGAACCGGTTTTCTCAGCTCTGTTAAATGGTTAATAACAATTATTCTTTCTGAAAGTTTTACGCCGAATGCTTAATTTGATGCCTGAAAATTTTTTCTCATGCAAAAAGCCTTCCGTTTTTTATTGGCAGTTTTCGTTGGCCTGCTGTTTTTTTCATCGTGCAGTCATCCAAAGTTATTGCTGAAGCAAAACGCAAAGATAGATACTCTTCATCTTGAAATGGACTTAAGTATTATCCAGGAATTTGAATACCGCCAGGAAATTATCCGTAAAATGACCAGGTTTGTCGATGTGTACAACAGCGAAACACACCCCTTTAAACTAGCACTCAACAGCGGCATAAAAACCACCAGCTGCCAGGTAAGAGTAGCAAGGGTTAAATTCATCCGTTCAAAACAAAACATCATTGGTACAGCTGTAACAGTTGCCGGGCTTGGTACAGCTGCAGCGTTAACCTTTACCGGTTTTGCCGTTCCATTTGGCTGGGTGTATATTCCCAGTGCCCGAACAAGCATCACACCAACACTGAGTAATGATATTACCGATGTTGAAAATTTTCAGCGTGTGGGAATTTCTTCAATTGGCATGTACAGGAAACTGGATAAGCAGATTGATATACAAAGCACCAAGTTTGTGAAGTACATGATTTCTGTTGTGCAAACAATCGAAGAAAAATATAAAAAAGGCCAATAATAAGTATGTAGCAGGGGTCATTGCATCTATTAAGCTTCCGTTGCAGCCTGTGGCGCTGCAAGCGCCATCGCACTCTTGTGCCACACAATTAAATTCAACACTTTCGTGGCACCCGGCTGCAAGCGGTGGTACGCATTGTAATTCTATTCAGCAACCCATCTTTTTAACATGTAAATTAGATAACAAATTGTTCTGTTGGGGTAGACACGAATCGATACGAGAAAAAAATTGCCAAACGCTGCATATATTTTCAGTTACATATTCACTTAAAACATTTCAGCAGCAGCATCACATTGTTCATAGGCTGTTGCCAGGTATTTGTTACGTTGTACACTTCCTTGACCACTAAACCCAATTGCATCTTTAATCAAATTATCAAGCCAATGCTTTACTTCTGTGCAAAGTATGCCACTTTCCTCTTGTATTGTATTAAATGTGTTGAATCGAATAAAGGTTTCATACTCACCATCCTTCTCTGCTAAATAAGTAATCGTTCCTATAATGTCATAAAAATACCAATCAAAAGCAACAACACCAGTTGATGACTTATTGCAATTTACTGCATACATTTCTATATCTGCAAGTGCTGAACGAAGTTGGCTGCAAATCAGTTTTCCCATTTTTGCATCTGAAATAATTTTTGTTTCTGCTGCGTATCTTATCTGGTCTAAAGTATTAAGTAAACTCGTTTTCGTCCAAACCTCTGCACTTGGAATTGACCTGTAAAGCTCATGAAGTTTCGCAGCGGGCTTTAAAATAGAAGAGTTCCAACTATTCATATTAAACTTAAAAGGGGCATTATCAATAATGCGCATTTGCCAGAAATGCAATTTAAAAGCAGTGAGTTCAGGATATTGAAAAAGGTGAAAAATAGGAATATCATCTGTAGCAGAGATAAGCCTCTTCTGGTTGGCTGATGAAATAGCGTAAAGAAATTTTTCAAGACTTGTAATATAATCTTTAACACTAACTCTACCAGTGTGAAAAGGAGTAAAACTAATATCAGTATGAGAATGGTTCTCATTACCATGAATAGTGAAATCTAATTTATACTCATTACATATTTTCTGAATTTGCAAAAGAGTAAGCAAACTTGTTCCTTTTATTTTTTTGTACGCTTCTCCTTTGCTGATCTTAAGAAGATCGGAAATAGCTTCAGCAAGTCGTTTTTGATCAAGTTTTTTCGAGACCCGCTTTAAAAAATTAACCTGAATTTGTTGCATTGACATTTCTTAATTGTCTTTCAGAAAGATACAAAAAGTATCATAAAATGCGAATAATAAGCACAATATTTCATTTAAGGCAAATAGTTGTCTTATTTTAAATACAATTCGGTATTAATTTAGAGATGTCAAACTCAATGATAACCTTTAAAGCAATTTATTTTAAAGAGTTTGACTATTTTTTTAAATCTCTGCTATATGAAAAAATCTTGTTTAATTATGCTGTTTTTACTTCATTTGGTTTGTGCCAGTTCACAAAACAATTCAATTACTTTTAATGAGAAACCCAAAAAAGAATACAGCATAAATATCAATACAAGTTTCACAAACAAACTTTTCTTTTATGGGTTTGGAGGTTCTTTTAACTTGAAAAATAAATGGTACGCCTCAATCGAAGTAAAAAGTGCTGTACGAAATTCTAAGCAAACACCAAATGATTTTAGTTCAGGCTTTACTCTTTTTGGCGAAGATAAAATCCCTAATGATGTTCACAACATCTACACAATCTCGTTAACACGAGAATTTAAATCCAAACAAGGAAAAATAAAACCTGCCTTTGAAGTAGGATCTGCCTATATGGAAAATTTTGTTGCGACAGATTTTAGACATATTGTAGGAGATGGCGGATTTATAGGAAACTGGTCAGTTAACTACACATATACTTATAAGAAAAACAGAAGCTTTGGTTTGCTGATAAAACCTAAATTGAAAATTCTTTTTTCAAAGAAACTCGGGATGGAGCTTTCGTTATGGAATATCACAGGCACAAAAGATAACTATTATGGTGCTGAAATTAGTATGCTTTGGGGAAGACTAAGATCATAACAAACCATTTTTACAAAATTTCTTTTCTAAAATCAGATGAAACACAAATTAATTCTTGCCTTACTGGTCATTATAATTACATTCTCTTCAAGCAATTGTAAGAAATTTAATTTTGGAGTAAAGTTGCCTCCAATTACTCAGGAAGGTAAAAACACTTTTGGCTGTTTGGTTGACGGTAAAATTTTTATACCAGGAGAAACTCTATTTGGCAATATAAGACCATTAAGCTGCAATTATTATTCTGATTCAACTGACATGTTTAAAGAAGGCTCATTATTTATTCAAGGAATTGCAGTTAATGAAGGAGTCTCAGGCGATATTTTTATTCAAAAAATGAACCTTTTTCGACCAGGGAAATATCAAATCATAAATGATTCTTGTGCAAATCCACATCAATGTGACATTTTGGGCTACTATAAAAAAAACGAAGGCACAGATTATGTTGGTCAAGGCAGTACTTATCTTGCAATTACCGGCGAATTAAATATTTTAAGACTTGATACAATTAAAAAAATTGTGTCAGGTACTTTCAGCTTTACTGCCAGAAATCCGGCAGGAAGAATCAGGGAAATCACCAACGGAAGATTTGATCTGAAAATTGAAAATTAAGCAAACAGAGCCGCCAAACTTCTCTTACCGGTTGCTGTCCCCACCAACAGAAATTAATGCATTTCCATTTTGGTAAAGCCAAACCAACCCAAACTGCCACACCTGAGATGTACAATAGAATTTCTCCTGCAATTCACCACAACTTGTCCCGCCTCAGCGGGAGTAGCACAAAAGCTTAATCAGGGCGTTTTTCCGAAAACCATGCTGGATATTCCTGCCCGTCCGGTCAGGCGGGGGTTTTCGGGGGCCTTTTTTGTTACTTTTTTGGCCAAACAAAAAAGTAAGAATAACCCCTCTTCATAAATACTCCTTACTACCGGCTATCGGCTGTTTTTCAGCCTAAAACCATCATTTTCACCCAGTTGGGAAGCCTCTGTCACTCGTTGGAAAGCTTCTGTCGGTCGTTGGAAGGCCGCTGCACCTGACTGGAAGACAGTTTACACTGTCGGGATTGCAGCTGTCGGTCGTTGGGAGGCCGCTGTCAGTCGTTGGAAGCCATCTGTCGGCGCTTGGAAAGCATCTGTCAGTCATTGGAAGCCCGCTGTCGGTCGTTGGAAACCCATCTCCACTCATTGGAAAGGCAACTATCCTCGTTGGAAACACGCTGTCAGTCGTTGGAAAGCATCTGCCGGTGCTTGGAAAGCCGCTGTCGGTCATTAGAAAAACCATGTCAACAGTTGGAAAACAATTTCCCTTTTCTGAAACCCCATCTCCACCCGTTCAACAGCATTTAACCGTAAATGTAAAAGCAACAGTAGTTTTTGTTTGCACAGCTGCTTCGGTTGAAGCACACACATATTAAAAAAATCAACACATATATTCAGTTTACCTGTTCGTGGTATTGCCCTGGCCTCTCATGAAAATTATTTTAAATGTCTCAAACAATAATTTTTAACCAAAAATCTCAGTCATGAACGCAAAAAAAGAAGCAAAACTCAGCATGTACAATGCAGTACTCACACATGCCGAAGCTAACGCAACCATTACCGCAACAGTTCCCGCATTTGCAACACAGGTAACAACATTGCGCAGTATTTACAACGATATTATTGATGCTGCACAAAACGAAACAAAAGCAATAACAGGTGTGGCAATGGATAAAACACAGGTACGCAAAATTGCAACCGATCTGGCATTACAGGTAAGCGCAGCAGTTTTTTCGTATGCAGCAGCCACATCCAATAACACACTCAAAGAACAGGTAAATTTTACAGCAAGCGATTTCAGGAACATGCGTGATGAAATGGTGGTGCCCAATTGTAACAACATACACAACATTGCAACAACACATCTTGTATCGCTTGCACCTTATGGCATCACAACAACAATCCTTGGCGATCTTGCCGATGCAACAGAAGATTATGCAGATATCATTGCAACACCACGCAACGCAGTAGCACAACGTTCATCGTATAGTGAAACAATCAACAATCTCATGAAAGATGCCGATGCTTTATTAAAACTGCAGATGGATAAAGTGGCGTTACAGTTTAAAACAGATAATCCGGAGTTTTATAATGCGTATAAACAAAACCGCATTATACTCGATGCTGCAACATCTTCAACACAGGTAACAGGTATAATAACCGATAGTGAAAACAATCAACCAATCGCAGGCGTTACAGTGCAGGTAGTCGATCAGCCATATACAGCAACATCAAACGCAATTGGTGAGTACACAGTTAAAGTTCCTGTGCCCGGCACGTACAGTATTGCGTTTACAATTCCTGCAGGTTACCACAACAAAACACAAACAGGCGTGGTTGTTACCTTAGGCCAAACCACAACACTCAATACACAACTCGTTCCGTTACCATCTTAAAACAATACACACAAAAAAAAGCCCCGAATAAAACTTCGGGGCTTTTTTTATTATTTGTTATTAATAATCGGTGGGGTTTCTTTGTTCTGTATTGTATCACTTCCCGGTTTCACTCCCTGTACATATTGCTTCATCGCATCATCAATTCCCTGTATCAAACGCTTAGCCATCTGGTATTCGTAGCTTGAAGCAGTCTGATCATCAGATTCAAGAATTGAATCGTAATAAGCAACCTGCTGTTCAAGATCTTTCTTCACTTCAGTCATTACACGTTTGCCCAGTTCAATATCGCCTGCTTCAAATGCAGCAATAGCAAAGTAGTAACTCTTCTCATCATGATCATTACCATAACGTGAAGCCATTGCATAAGGCATGTTCTGTTCTTTCATCATCTTATCGCAACGTTCCAATACTTTCTTCGCATCGTCTTTACGGCCAAGTGCATTTAAGTTCATTGCAAGTACAATATGCGCATTGCGGATGCTGAGCATATGCCTGCGGTTTTCTTCATCATAATAAACACCATTCTTATCGGCACCGCCATATTTAAACTTATTCATGATTTTATCATACATCCACTCAACATTCACCTGTTGTTTTGCATTGGCAACAGGTACAAGGCGGAAGGTCATTCCATCCTGGCGTAGGTAATCATCAAAACCAATTCCCAATGGCTGTGTAAAGTAAATCGGGCGTTTCCATTTATTGGCAGCAATTACATTTAATACTGCTGCATCGTTTTTAAACAAATAGCCTTTCGCAATCTGGAATTTCACCACATCAACCACACTGTCTTTTGAATTAACTGTTCCGTTTTGTTTTACATAGTTTTTATCAACCGGAACAGTAACACCTTTATTGGGGAAATAGTTAAGCAGGTCGCCACCTTGTGTGCGGAACATTTTACCTTCATCATCACTACCTACCTGATCTTTCATTGTCTTATACAAATCAGCATAAGCAGTATCAGTTTGTGAATTAGGAATATAATAAACAACGTTACGCTTATCACCGGCAATTTGTTCTTCGTTCCAGATCACATCAATCGGGTCGCTGCTGTTTACTTTATAACGAAGCTGGTTAATATACCAATCAGTACCAAGCAAGCTGGTATTGATAACACGTATGTCGGGCCTGATGCCTTTTACTTCCTGGGCATACCACAAAGGATATGTATCATTATCACCTACTGTAAACAGAATAGCGTTCGGTGCACAGCTTTCTAAATAATCTGCAGCCAGGTCAGGTGCAAGCGTTTTCTTACTCCTGTCATGATCATCCCAGTTTTGCATACCCATGATTAATGGTACAGCAACAAAACAAAGTGCTGCAGAAACATAAGAACCGGTTGCACCTTTCAGCACTTTCTCCAACCACTCTCTTACCTGGAAATAACCAAGACCAATCCAAACTGCAAATGCATAGAAACTTCCTACATAAGCATAGTCCCTTTCACGTGGCTGCGGACCAGCCTGGTTGAGGTACAATACAATTGCAAGACCTGTCATGAAAAACAGCAAGCCTACAACTAATGCATCACGCTTGTGTACGCTTACGTGGAAAATAAGACCGAGAATACCAAGGAACAATGGCAACATATAATACTTGTTATGTGCCTTGTTATTTTTTAAACTGTCGGGCATTAATTCCTGTTTGCCCAACCGTGGGTTATCGATAAATGAAATACCACTTACCCAGTTACCATTTCTTTTTTCACCAACACCCTGCAGATCGTTTTGCTTACCGGCAAAATTCCACATGAAATAACGCCAGTACATAATACGCAACTGGTAACCAAAGAAGAATTTAATATTATCCGACATGTCGGGGTCTCGTTCATAAGAAACCTGCCCTGTTTTTTTATCCTGCACTTTTCCAATACCTAAAAACTGTGCATAGTAATCTGCATGTCCCTGATCGTTACTTGCATCCCATACACGGGGGAACACCATTGTTTGTTCTTCAGGATAAACAGCTTTCCTTTTTTTACCGGTAATTTCATATTTATTACCAACACGCTGGTATACATCACCAACATCTTCATAATTTGGTTCAGCAGTAAACTTCTGTCCTTTCAGCAAAGGCACATCACCATATTGTTCACGGCTGAGATAACTTACCAGTGAAATAGGATTATTTACATCGTTCATATCAACTGCAGGATCTGCATTTGAACGGATCATGGTTGTTACGTAGGGAGAATATCCAATAAGCATAAATGCAAAACACCATAAACCTAAACGTAAGAAACGGTATTGTTTAGTCTGCGCCCATCTTAAACCAACCCAGATGAGTATTGCTACAATAAAAAAGAAGAAAATAAATCCGGAGAAGAACGGCATGCTGAAACCGTTTACAAACATACGGTCGAACCAGCCTGCAATACCAATACTCCATTGAATAACTGCTACCTGAACAATGCCGAGAATTGCAACACCAATCAGCAAAGCAATGATTCCGCTTGTCCAGTTTGGTTTGTAACGACGGAAATAATAAACCATTGTAATAGCAGGAATGGTCAACAGGTTTAACAGGTGCACACCAATACTCAATCCCATCAGGAAGAAGATCAACACAATCCAGCGTTCTGCATGTGTGCGTTTCATATCATCATCACCCGCTTTCACATCTTCATGCTCCCATTTCAGGATAGCCCAGAATACAATTGCAGTAAAGAAAGATGACATGGCATATACTTCACCTTCAACAGCGCTGAACCAGAATGAATCGCTGAATGTATAAGCAAGTGAACCAATAACACCTGCAGCCATAATATTAAATATCTGGTTGCCTGTTAATTCTTCTGTTCCTTTTTGTACCAATCTTCTGCCAAAGTGAGTGATTGTCCAGAAAAGGAATAAAATAGTGAAGCCGCTTGCCAAAGCCGACATAAGGTTTACACCAACTGCAGCATCGTGTGGAGTAAAGAGTGTAAATAATCTTGCGATTAAAATAAATAAGGGGGCACCTGGCGGATGCGGAATTCCAACTTTAAATGCAGTGGAAACAAACTCACCGCAGTCCCATAAACTGCCGGTAGGTTCCATTGTTAAAATATAAACGGCACTTGCAATAATGCCGATAATCCAGCCAGTGATGTTGTTGATCTTTTGAAAATTCATATCCGGGATTGATTTTGAAGCCCGTATCAGCGGGCAGGCAAAAATAAGGAGATGGGTGTATAAAGCAGAATTTGGTTACTCTTTTAACAGGATAATTTCACAAATGGCAAATTATTCAAAGTAAACCCTCACGGTTTGATAGAATAAACGGGTTTGTGTGTACTGGCTGATATTCTTTTCTGAAAAGCCCTGCAAGCCAAAAAGGCCGGCCGCATTTCCTTTGTTGATGGCAATTTCAAGATAGCCGGCCGAATTAAATAAAGCCAGTTTTTCACCCTCGTTTACATCAGCATAGGTTTCGCTTATACGGTCAATCACTTCATCACGCTTAAACACAATTTTAAAACGCCTGCCTTTTCGCTGTGTTTCAAATTCATCCTGTGTAATATTTACAATCACATTTTCAAAATGGTCAATAGAAATAATCTGCCCTTCCATGTACTGGCTGGTGATAATGGAACGGAGTGGATTGCGTACATTAATAGAAACTGACGTATCGCCAACATCATTTAAAGATGCACCTGCATGAATTTGTTTGATGACCTTACCAAAAACTTCGGCACAGGCAAGTGTGTTGCGGGCAACAGATTTATTAAGCTGGATAGCTGCAACCTGCTGCGGCGGTTCTTCAAGAATCATGGTGATAAGACCATTATCTGCAACACAGATGTATTGATTGTTGTGATGAACAAGCAGCAAATGATCGGGCTTGTACTGGAAAAGATTCACCAGCACAATATGAAAACTGTTAGCCGGAAATTGCCTGATGGCATTGCGTACAACATAGGCAGCCTGCGGATCATTAAATGGTGAGAGGTGATGAGAAATATCGACCAGTTGAAACGATGGATCGATGGTTAACAACGTGCCTTTTACCGCCCCGGCTAAATAATCCTGCTCTCCAATGTCTGATGTGAGGGTTAGTATTGGCATTAAAGAATGAAATTGAAATAAGAATTAATTACAACGGCTGATTACTTTGTTCTTCAATAATAAAACTTTTATTTAATGAGTTTACCATCTTTAAAGAAGAAACGGTGAATATATTTATCAGCAAATGTTGGAAAGAATTTAGTGATCAATACTGTTGCCTTACCCGTAAAGGTTAATACAATAGCACGTTTTCTTTTTTCAATTGCTTTAATAATGTGCATGGCGCACTCTTCTGCACTCATCAATTTAGATTCGTCCATTGGTGTTTCGCCAATTGGTTCGCCTTTAGCATTTAATGCCACTGAACGGATGTTTGTTGCGATAAATCCAGGGGATACCCATAATACATTTACGCCATGCTGTAACATTTCCACCCGTAAAGCTTCCAGCCATCCACGCATAGCAAATTTTGATGCAGAATATGCACTTCTGCCGGGCATACCACGGTAACCAACAATTGAAGATATTCCTGCAATGGTTCCTTTGTTTTCTATAATAGATGGCAATGCTGCTTTTGTACAATAAACAGTACCCCAGTAATTCACATCCATCAACCGCTTAAATGCAGCTACATCCGATTCAAGCACAGTTGCACGCATGGATAAACCTGCGTTGTTGATCAACACATCAATTTTACCAAATGTTTTAAGCGTTGACTGAATAAAATGATTGCAATCTGATTCATTGCTAACATCAGCAACCACCACATGAAGTGGTTTGCCGGGAAACCTTGTTTGAAGTTGGTAAAGCTTATCATGCTTTCGGCCACAGGTAGCAACTTTTGCTCCGCTGTTCAACATCATTTCAACCAATGCCCTTCCAATACCTTCGCTACCGCCTGTAATTACCACTACTTTATTCGCAAAATCCATTCTTATTAAGTTATTTGATAACAAAAATAAGACAGAGAAAATCAATTCTTCTTTTTTGGATAAAAAGAACAAAAAACATTTTTTCTGAAAAGTTGTGTGCAATGTGTAATTACCCTATTTTTGCACTCCCAAAATAATCGGGTAACCCTTCTGAAAAGAAGGCAGGATTCCGTAGCTCAGTTGGTAGAGCACGACACTTTTAATGTTGGGGTCCTGGGTTCGAGTCCCAGCGGGATCACGAAGCCACTCTTAAGAGTGGCTTTTTTCTTTTATACCTTTTGATTGACTTCTCTATGCTTTAGATGCATTTTTTCTGCATAACTAAAAAGCCTCCCGAAGGAGGCCTTATATGTAAAAAAAATATTCTGTTTATTCGGATTCTTCATCGCTCACAAATTTCTCTTTCATCTTTTCCAGCAGCTTTGTTTCAATCATTTTTCCGGCAAGATGAATCATGTTGCGGAAGGCTTTTGAAGTAGAGATTCCATGACCTACAATAACCGGTTTATCCACACCAAGAATGGGCGTACCACCGTAAATTTCAAAATTGAAGCGTTTGAAATAATCATCTTCCTGCAGACTGCGTTGCTGGGCAATATCAAACAACGATTCACCTAATTTCAGAATAACATTACCGGTAAATCCATCACATACCATTACATCAGCTTTTCCGGTTAAGATTTCACGGCCTTCCACATTACCAATGAAATTGATGAGTTTATTTTCCTTCAGTAACTGGTAAGCAGCCTGTGCCAGTAGATTACCTTTCCCTTCTTCTTCTCCAATATTAACCAGGCCAACAGCCGGGTTTTCAATTTCCAGAATATTCTGGGCATACAAACTGCCGAGAATGGCATTCTGCAGTAAGTTTTCAGGCTTGCAATCGGCCTGCATACCTACATCCAGCACCAGGCCATAACCACCTTGTACTTTGGGAATAACTGTAGAAATTGTGGGACGATGAACACCTTCAATAGCCTTGATGGTATAAAAAACACCAACCATCATGGCACCGGTGTTGCCGGCACTGATAAATGCATCGATCTTTCCTTCAGCGAGCATCTGCAAACCAATGCTCATGGAAGAATTGGGTTTATCACGCAATGCTTTCGTGGGCGATTCGTGCATATCAATCACCGTGGATGAATGCACAAACGAAATTTCAGGGGGAGGGTTTACGAAATGCTTACGCATAACTCCCTCATCACCTATCAGCAGGAGTTCCGTTCCGGGAACAGCATCGGCTAAAAACAAATCTACGCCCAACAGCGTTTGCTGAGGGGCGTAGTCGCCACCCATCATGTCAATACCTATGACCATGCAGGCAAGTTACTTATAAAAGCTTACGCTTTTGCAGGAGCTTTTTCAGCTACTAATTTTCCTTTGTAGTATAATTTACCTTCACTCACATGTGCACGGTGACGTGGATGTGTTTCGCCTGTTGTGCTGTCTTTTGTTAAAGTAACACTCACTGCCGAATAGTGCGTACGACGTTTCGCACCACGTTGTTGCGAATGTCTGCGTTTTGGATTTGGCATATCTTTTAAATTTTACTCGTTTCTAAATTTGTCCAATCCTTTCCAGATTGATTTATTTTCGTTTGTTTGCGGGTTCAGTGCTGCCAGCTTGGCCAATACTTCTTTATTACAGAATGGCCCGCCCATTTCACTTTCCCTGCACATTTTCTGCATGGGGATGCTGAGGTTAATGAACTCGTAAATCCAGTTCTTAACATGTAAATGACTTTCGGTGCGGGAGATGTAAAAAACATCGGGGCTTTCTTCCTCTTCGTTCATCTTCTCCGGCTCATCAGTCATTTTCACCAGCATTTCAAATTCGTCCCACAGTTCCATTGGAAGATCATTGCCGCAACGGTCGCATTGCACTTCAATGGTTCCTCCCACTTCAAATTTCAGCATCATGAAGCCGGTATTCTTTTCCAGCAACAGTTTTACCTGAGATTTGCAGTTTTTAAAGTCCTGTTTTCCGAATTCTTCAAAGAACCTGTCATCAATTTCATACAGAAATTCATGAATGCCGGGCTTTAAACCCACAAATGCTATTTCATATTCCCGGCGGCTCGACATATTACCCTATTTTAAAGAGTTTGCAAAGGTAACCGAAATACTGTTTCCAGCCAAACGAAAGATGGTTTTATTTGGGCTGGCGGTTTAAGTACTCAATTCATCACCATTTCTGGCTTTAGCGGCGGCCTGCCCAAACCCTGAAGGTCTTAAAACCCATCAGGGAATAATTATTACATCCTTTGAACAGCATCATCGGTCATTGTTATACCCGTGAGCTTATCCTCCATCGTGATGCGTTGGTACCGCACTTTAATTTCATCAAAAAGGGTATTATTGCTGGCAGGGTTGAACTTTTCGAAATCAAGTGGCCCGTAAAATTGCTTAAAACCAACCATTATTGCATTTTCAAGCGTTACAGTGTAATAATTGATCTCCATCCCATTTGCATCTGTTTTGTAAAACTGGATTATAATTTTCTTCAGCATTTCATTTGTGCTGATAGCCTGTGCAAACTGCGGGCTGCTTGCACCTGCTGCTTTTAACAATATTACAGGCTGAGCGATTCGTTGTCCCGTGGGTAAGCCGGTCCGGTTATCTGAAGGAACAGTTGTTTCCTGAACATAACCCAGAATCTCAGTTTTATCGCTGTATTTGGCTCTTACACTTTCTGCCTTGAATTTTCCCTGCTTCATACCTTCAACTGTAATTGTTATTAACTGGGAGAACCCTGAAAAAGGAAGTGCTAACCCTGATATCAGTAATAAAAAAAGAAGTTTTTTCATGATGAGTTGTTTGTTTAGAGTTTCATAAATATAATAAATGGATGGCAGTGTATTTCTTCAACTTCACTGTCATTAGGCTTTCTCCCTTAAATTTGAAGTAATGACCTACGGTAAACTGATACGCATATCATTGCTTACAACCCTGATTATTCTGGCACTGTTTATTTTTTTTATTTCAGGTAATCATGGCTGGATTGAAAGTAACTATTCAACAGTTTTTTATCCCAAACTCGCTTCAGCACTGCGAATCTTATTTGGATGGTTCCCCTTCAGCTTTGGCGATTTAATTTATACCAGTGTTGGCATTGCTGTTGCCTGGCAGATCGGGAAATTCATTGTTCGTTTCTTTCACAAAACCGACAGCTGGAAAAAAAAGCTGAACCCGCTTTTAACAGCAGGTATTATTTTATTGTGTGTGTACGTTTACTTCTACCTGTTCTGGGGATTGAATTACTACCGCCAGGGAATTGAATTTCAGTTAGGACTTGAAAAAGACAAGTTTGAAAAACAACAGCTGATTGATTTAACCGATTACTTATTACAAAAAGCAAACAGCACCAAAACAATCTGCCTGCAGAAAAATGATACGGTGATGAGCAGGGAACGGATGTTTCAATCATCATTACAAGGTTATCAAACATTACAACAACAGTTTGATTTCATCAGTTACAAAAATCCATCCATGAAGCCTTCCATGTTTGGAACAATTGGCAACTATGTTGGTTTTTTGGGTTATTACAATCCATTTACCGGCGAAGGACAGGTAAACACAAAAATTCCATTATTCATGCAGCCGTATGTAACCTGTCATGAAATGGCCCACCAGGTTGGTTATGCCAGCGAAAGTGAAGCCAATTTTGTAGGATTCCTTGCCGCATCACACTCAAACGATACATTACTGCAATATTCAACTTACCTTGACATGTTTATTTATTCATGGAATAATCTTGCTGCGGTTGATACTACAGTTGCAGGAACTTTCAGGGATAAAATAAATGACGGCGTAAAAAGAGATTTGAAAACTTATTTTCATTTTTTACGTTCGCACAGAACATTTGTTTCAAGGTGGATGAATGTTTTGTATGATTATTACCTGCGGCAAAACCGCCAAATAAAAGGAATCGAAAGTTACGGTGAGGTAACAGCCTGGGCAATTGCTTACAGGAAAAAATTCGGCAGATTATAAACTTTGTTCAAACAATTACATGAAACAACTGAAACTGCTTACGACCTGCTTATTACTTATTACAATGCAACAATTAACTGCACAGCAAACAGATTTGTTTACTGTAAAAAAAGACGGTTCAGGTTTTAGTTTAACCGAAAAGGGAGCTTCGCATCTTGCATCATTACCGTTGAAATGTATTTTGCAGGAATATCCCAACAAAACAAATCATACATCCAATAACGACAGTGATCATGTGCTGAAGCCACACCAGCTTCACCCGGCTTTTTATGGTTGTTTCGACTGGCATTCCTGTGTGCACGGGCATTGGATGCTGGTGCGTTTGCTGAAACAGTTTCCCCATCTTGCTGAAGCAGATAAAATCCGTAACACCATCAATCAAACAATCACGCAGGAAAATATTTTACAGGAAGTACGATACTTTGATATGCCGCTCACAAACGGATGGGAAAGAACTTACGGCTGGGCATGGTTGCTGAAATTAGATGAAGAATTAATGAACTGGAACGATGCTGATGCAAAACGCTGGCATGCATACCTGCAGCCGCTTACACATAAAGTAATTGATATGTGGATGGCGTTTTTACCAAAGCAAACCTATGCGAACCGTACGGGTATTCATCCCAATACTGCATTCGGACTTGTGTTTGCACTGGATTATGCAAGGGCTGCAAAGAATACTGCATTTGAACAAAGCATTATCAATGCTTCGCTTAGTCTATTTAAAAAAGATAAAAACGTTCCCGCTGCATGGGAACCCAATGGCTCAGATTTTTTATCACCTGCTTTGGAAGTAGCTGATTTAATGAGAAGAGTTTTACCGAGAAAAGATTTTCTTCCCTGGTTGAATCAATACATTACGCTTTCTGCTTTAAAGCATTTAACTGTTCTTCCTGTTGTAAGCGACAGGGCCGATTACCAGATTGTTCATCTTGATGGATTATGCTTCAGCCGCAGTTGGTGCATGAACGGAATTGCCAAAGTGTTACCCTCAACTGATGCAAGAAAAAAATTATTACAACAATCAGCAGTTAAACATCTCTCATCTGCATTACCAAATATTGTGAACGGTGGTTATGGTGGCGAACACTGGCTTGCAAGTTTTGCTGTGTATGCCTTAATGAACTAAAACAAGTTGCTCATTAAAACTTATTCTTCCACATCATGCTCTCAACAGGCTTGTTGGGCTGACCGCTGTATTTCGCATTTGATTTCTGGTTGTACTTCACTTCAATTTCACCATCAACAGGAAAGTAAATTAACTGGCCAATCGGCATTCCTTTATATACTTTCACTGGTTGTTTAACAGAAATTTCAAGCGTCCAGTTACCACAAAAACCAACATCGCCTTTACCGGCAGTTGCGTGTATGTCAATTCCCAAACGACCAGTTGAAGACTTTCCTTCAAGAAACGGAACATGTGCATGGGTTTCGGTATATTCGGCCGTTACTCCTAAATAAAAAATGTTAGGATAAAGCACAAATCCTTCATCAGGAATTTCAAAGTATTCAATTTCGTTGTGCTTCTTTGCATCAATCAAATGCTCTTTATAAGTTGCAAGCGTACTTCCAAGATGCACATCGTAAGAATTACTGCCAAGACATTCACGGTCGTAAGGTTCAATCTTAATTGTTCCCTTCGTCATTTCTTCAAGAATACGTTTGTCGGAAAGTATCATTTGTAAAAAGTTTAGAAAAATGTTTCAACTGCCATCTAAAATCTGCAATTTGCATTGTAAAATCAATTTTTTGCCTCTCGTTTATCAACATACTATCAACAGCAATACAAAAGCAGCGCTTTGGCATATTGAAGAAGATGAAGATTTTTTTCTGAAACATGTACCGTTGAAGCGGGATGTATCGCATCCGCACAAACGGCTGCAACACCTGGCCGGCCGGTATTTGCTGCCAACATTGTTTGAAGATTTTCCGCTGGAAGAAATTCTGATTGCCGATACACGCAAACCCTTTCTGCCTGATGAAAAATATCATTTCTCTATTTCACACTGTGGAAATTATGCAGCAGCAATTGCCAGTTCATCACAACGGGTAGGAATCGATATTGAACATCCCACAGAAAAAATATTCCGCATCAGCCATAAATTTCTTTCTGAAAAAGAAAAAATGTTTCTCGATGAACAGATGAGCAGCGTTCAGTTACTTCAGCTTGCAACACTTTTATGGAGTACAAAAGAATCGATGTTCAAATGGTATGGCGATGGAGGAATTGATTTTCGCCAGCATCTCTTTGTTGAAAATATGGAAGGCAATGATGAAGAAGGAAAACTGATCTGCCGTTTTCAGAAATTTGAACCCTTGCCATTGTTGGTACATTACAGGTTTTTACAAAACCTTGTGATGAGTTGGGTTGTTAGTTGATGAAAGTCGTTATCCGGGAGTAGTGAGTAAGCAGTCATTAGTCAACTTAGGTTTATTACTAACCACTATCAACTATACAATATTAACTTCTCTTTCCAGCTCCACTCCAAACTTTGTTTTTACACTTTGCAGAATTTCACTGCTCAAATCAAAAATTTCTTTCCCAGTTGCTGAACCATAATTCACCAGTACAAGTGCTTGCTTTGCATGGCAACCGGCATCGCCTTTACGGTAACCTTTCCATCCGCATTGCTCAATCATCCATCCTGCTGCAAGTTTCATTGTTCCATCTGCATTAGCATATGCAACAAGATCACTAAACGAAGATTTAAGCTGATCATATTGTTGCTTACTCACTGTTGGGTTTTTGAAAAAGCTTCCTGCATTACCAATCACTTTCGGATCGGGCAGCTTGGAAGTGCGGATATTGATAACAGCCTGCGAAATATCTTTTACTGACAATTCCTTTACACCCATTTTTTCCAACTCCTGGTTAATTGCTCCGTAACTGGTATTAAACAATGGTTTCTTGCGAAGCCTGTAGGTTACATTGAGAATAATAAACTGGTTTTTGAGCTGGCGTTTAAACACACTCTCCCTGTAGCCAAATGCGCATTCTTCTTTCGAAAATTTCACAACTGCCTTATCATTGATATGATATGCTTCCAGTTCTTCAAACACATCTTTTATTTCAACACCATATGCACCAATATTCTGCATGGGGCTTGCGCCAACATTGCCCGGTATTAAACTTAAATTTTCAGCACCACCTAAATCTGCATCAACACAATGCTGTACAAAATTGTGCCACACAACACCGGCACCTGCACGAAGGTACACAAACTCATCATCTTCCTTTACTGTTTCAATACCGCCAATTTCATTTTTCAAAACCAGTCCATCCACATCTTTTGTAAACAATAAATTACTGCCTCCTCCTAATATCAGTTTAGTTGAGTTGGGCATTAACTGCTGCGTGTAAAACAAAATTTCCTGTAATTTCTCCAGGGAAGAGAAATCCGCAAATAACTTCGCCTTAGCTTCAATACCAAATGTGTTGAATTGTTTCAGGGAAATATTTTGATGAACTTGCATAATGCAAAATAACAACTTATGAACGGACAAACTGCAGTTGTTCTCGGAGCAACAGGATTAATCGGATCGGAAGTAGTAAAACAATTATTAAACGATGATGGTTTTACCAAAGTCAGAGTATTGGTTCGCCGGCCGCCGGATATACAACATCCAAAACTTGAAACCATCATCACCAACTTCAGCAATTACGAAGAATACAAATCAAATCTTGGAACAGGCGATTGCATTTTTTCCTGCATTGGCACTACCAACGCAAAAGTAAAAGGTGACAAACTGCTTTACCGTACCATTGATTTTGATATCCCTGTTAACGCAGCAAGGTTTGGGAAAGAAGCAGGCTTTCAGCAGTTTCTTCTTGTGTCAGCTGCAGGTGTAGATCCTTCTTCACGGATTTTTTATTCAAGATTAAAAGCTGAAGTGGAAGAAGTGATCACAACGTTTAATTACAACAGCTTTCATATTTTCCGTCCGTCGCTTTTACTGGGCGACAGAAAAGAAAAACGTTTTGGCGAAAGCATCAGCAAATTTTTCATGACGATTTTTTCATTCATGATTCCGGCTAAATACAAAAGCATTCATGCTTCGGTAGTAGCTGCTGCGATGATACGTGCTGCAAAAAAAGGAATTAAAGGATTATCGGTTTATTATTACAAAGAAATGATTAATACAGCATCGTAAAACTACCTCGTAATTTTTTTATAAAATCGAGTACTAGTACACGAAAAGTGAATAATTGTCCTTTTTACCTTTGTTCCCTCATTCAGAAAATCCAGATCTTTTGAAAGACCAGAACTAATACCAGTGAAAAGTCCAACAGTAAGATTATCCAATACCTCTGAATGCTCGACCTTATTATCTGTATCCGTGTAAACTCCATCATTCAACCCTAATGAAAACTGGATTTACCTTTTGATGGAAAAAATATTACACATTACAGATCCCCGTTACAACGGGGATTTGTCGTTTTTTCTCTTTCCTTATTTCGTCAGTAAGTAATCTGGACTTAATGCAGATAATCTTTCATGGGCACAACCAATACCGGTATTGGTGAATGACGAACAATATATTCAGCAGTACTTCCCATTAATGTATGTGTAATGCCGGTACGGCCATGTGTACCTACAACGAGAATACATGCTTTTGTTTCAATTGCCTGCTTGATAACATCTTCTTTCGGATCACCAACAAACACCACCACTTCAATTGGTATATCAGTATGTTGTTCTTTTACTTTTTCCAAAACAGTTCTTGCCATGTGTTCTCTTGCCTCCCACTGATCAACAAAATTCATCCCGATGTCTGCAGGCATATATTCTACATTCTGGTTGATGACTGTAACAAGTTCAACCGATGCATTCATGTGTTTGGCCAGCTTTAAACCAAAATCAAAAACAATTTCTTTCTTTTCACTTAAATCTGATGTAATAATTATTTTGTTCATAAAAACAGTTTAAGGGTTTACTCCATATGGACTTGTATCTTTTCACTTGATGCCGCATTGCTGTTCCTGATGAGCAGGATGATTGGTATACAAATTACAACAGCAAGACCAACTGTCCAGAAAACATTATCATAACTGATGATTGACTGCTGCTTAAACAAAGAAAGATCAAGCAGCTTGTAAGCCATTTGCTGGGCATCTTCTTTAAAATATCCCTGCGACATAAAATTCTGCGTGAGCAAATTGGCTTTTTCCTGGAATGGTTCGTTGTAAATATTGTAATGCTGCAGCAGGTAATTATCATTTGCTGCATTACGATGTGTAAGAAACACATTCATGATGGCAATACCAACTGCACCACCTAACTGGCGAATCATATTACTCAACCCTGCACCTTGTGCAAGATTCAATCCTTTTAATCCTTTCAATGAAAGCACCATTGCCGGCGACATCATAAACCCAATTCCAAAACCACGGAGGATAAACGGCCAGAAAAAGTTTTTCTCTCCCGAATCAGGTGCTGAAAAACTCATCAGTATGGCAAAACCAAAAATCATCACTGCACCTGCAATCATAATCGTTTTTGGATTAACATTTTTCGACATTAATCGTCCAACAATCATCATAGCCATTGCTGAAGCCAGTGCACCGGAGATCATGAAATTACCTGTCATGGTTGCTGTCCATCCCAAACCAATCTGTGCAAATAATGGAAATACAAACACGGTTGCCAACAGGATTAAACCAACCACAAAATTCAGGATAGATCCCAATGCAAGATTCCAGCTTGCCAACAGCCTGATGTTCACTGCTGGAAATTCATACGTCCACTCCCGCCAGATGAAAGCAATAAAACCAATTGCTGTAACGATGGTGAGAAAAACAATTTCCCTGCTTTCAAACCAATCCTGTGCTGTGCCTTCTTCCAAAACATACTGCAAACATCCAATAGCAATGATGAGCAATCCAATTCCGGCCCAATCAATTTTAGGCGGCTTCGTTGCACCTGCTTTATTCTTTACAAAACGCCAGGAGAGATAAGCAGCCATCAAACCAATTGGAATGTTGATGAAAAATATCCAGTGCCATGAATAGTTATCGGTGATATAACCTCCGAGTGTTGGACCAAATGTTGGACCAAGGATTACACCCATACCAAAGATGGCATTGGCTGTCCCCATTTTCTCTGGAGGAAATGCTTCTACAATAATTGTTTGTCCTGTGGTTAACAATGCACCTCCGCCAATTCCTTGTATGAAACGCCAGATCACCAATGTTACAAGTGAATCGGCCGTTCCGCAGAAGAAAGAGGCAACAGTAAAAATGAGAATAGAAATGGTGAAATAATTCCGGCGGCCGAATAAATTATTCAGCATACTTGCCAATGGAATCATGATCACATTTGAAATGGCATATGACGTAACCGTCCATGCAATTTCAGTTGTGGTTGCACCAAGGCTTCCACTTATTTCACGCAGCGATACGTTTACGATTGATGTATCAATCAACTGCAGCAGTGATGCACTGATGGCAGTAATGATTAATATCGCCCGTTCTGCACCAACAGGATATTGTGTTAATTCTTTTGCCTGCATGCTTAATTAATTTCCACATCTGCAAACACACTTAAACCCGGTGCCAGCAAATGTTCTTTATCTGAATACTGATTTAATTTGATACGAACAGGTACACGTTGTGTAACTTTTACAAAGTTGCCGGTTGCATTATCGGGAGGCAACAATGAAAACCTTGCACCGGTTGCACCACCAATTGATTCCACTTCACCTGTAAGTTTTAAATCGGGATAAGCATCCAGTTTAATATCCACTTTTTGACCAACTCTTATTTTGGTTAACTGTGTTTCTTTAAAATTTGCTACCACCCAGAGTTCATTTGTTTCAACAGCTGAACAAATGGGTTGACCATATTGTACCAACTGACCAACTTCAACTGATTTTTTTGAAACAACACCATCATAAGGAGCAATGATGGCAGTGTACTTTAATTGTGTTTCGGCCAATTCAAGTTCGGCCATGCGTTGCTGCACAAGTGCAGAAGCAACACTTACCTGTCCCTGTTGTGCCTGTGCAGATGATTGTGTGCCTGCTGCCTGGCTGCCCGATGCTGCATACTGGCGCTTTGCCATTTCAACCATTGCATTTGCACTCTGCCATTCAGCACGTGCAGCATCTAACTGTTGTTGTGTGGCTGAACCTTCTGCAAACATTTTTTCAATACGGGAAAGTTCTTTTTGTGCTTTGGTGAAACGTGCCATTGCAGCATTGATATTTTCCTGCAATGCAGCAGAGTTCATGGATGATGCAGCTGCATTTCTTTCAGCCGCCATTGCTGCCGATCTTGAAATGCCTGTTTGTGCTTCGGCAGCTGCAAGCATTGACTTAGCCTGCGCCACTTTTGCTTTGTAATCTTTATCATCAATGATCACAAGTGTATCACCTTTTTTTACAAACTGGTTTTCTTTAAACCTTACTTCTTTTACAAAACCTGAAACAGCACTGCGTACAGATGTGATGGTTGCATCAATCTGTGCATTATCAGTTGTTTCATGATGTTGTGCTTTATGCCATGCTCTTACTCCAAACACTGCAGCAATGATGAGCACTACTCCAATGATGATGAGATTTAATGGTTTAATTTTTGATTTTTTTACTACTTCGTCGCTCATTGTATTGATTGTTATACGTTAATAATATTAATAACCAGCCAGTGTATTGTATTGTACTTTAGCCAGTGCACGTTGCACCTGGTGTAATAACAAATTCAGTTCGGCTGCATTTTCTGCATTCAGTTCAGTGATGTATTCGGTTGATGTGATTGCACCGTTCTGTAACTGGCTTGACGCAACTTTCAGAATTTCCTTACGCTTGCTGACAATTTCATTGTCTTTTGAAATGATGGTTTGATATTTATTGATCTCTGTTTGCTTTTGTACAAGTGCTGTCTGAAGATTTAATTCAAACGTTGATTGTTGCTGCTGCACAATCTGCTTATTGATCTCAATAGCTTTTTGCTTTGTTTTTTGTGTAGCAACATTGTTGATGTTCCAGTTAATGCCAACACCTGCAATGCCGTATACCCTGAAATTATTATTCAGGAAATTATAACCGGGTCGTCCATAAAAGCCTTGGCCAAATACATACAGCTTCGCCCTGTTTTCTTTCTTCAACAATTTATCCTGCATGCCGAGCAATGTAATCTGCGATTGAAAAATCTGCAGTTCAGGTCTTGCAACTTTATCTCCCACTATTTCTGCAGCAGGCAATACAAATTCATTATTGGCTGAAACGGTTAATCCTGTCAGTAAAGAAAGTTCCTGTACAAGGCCTTCCACCGTTGCATCAATATCAACAATCTTTTGTTCCGTGCTCAGAATTTCTGATTCAAGTACCAGCTGGTTTGATTTAAGTACAGCACCATTTGCAACAGCCGATTCAATTTTCTTTTTCTGTGTTTGCAGTTCGGAAATTCTTACCAGCAGAATTTTTTTATTCTCCTTTTGCAAAAGAATATTTCCGTAAAGCGTTGTAACCCGTTCCCTGATACGCTGCAGATCAGCATCAATCTGGTGAACACCCAATTCTGTCTTTTGCTGCTCCATTTCCTTTTTCGATTTCAGGATATCAAACTCTGTTAACGAATAACGGAGATCAAGACCGATATTATAGTTATCAGGCTTGGGCCCTTCAATACCGGGAAAATCAAACTTTGTCACCTCACTCTGGTAGGTAGCCTGACCGGTAACACTCACCTGCGGATATTCATTTTGCTGAAGGGATTGTTCATTCACTTTTCCCAGTGAACGGACATATTCCTTCTGCTTTGTTGCCGGGTAGTTGGCCACAGCTTTTTCCAGCAGCTGGTCCAATGTCCACGATTGTTGTGCCTCACCCTTGAAAACAAACAGGAAAATGAAAGCACTCAGTACAAATTTTCTATGCATTCTTGTTTATTGTTTTTTAATTGCGTGTATAAAAAAGTCGGCCGCCGTCTTTGCGTACCCATCCATCAGTTCATCGTATTGCTTTGCGTTAAGACGCAATGCCCGCTGAAACATTTCTTTATTGATTGCAGGAAATGAACAGATTGAATTAAGGATGATGTAGAGATAATTCGGATCAACCTTCCGGATATTTTTTGATTTCTGTACAGTGTCGAAATAGGTAACAAACTTGTTTTGTGATTTTGCTTTACGTTTAATACGTTCCTCCAGTATCTGCGGATTACGGTTTACTTCCCTGATCAGGAAAAGCATCCGCCCATGACGGATAAACGAAATCATGTCTTTTGTAAACTGCTCCACTTTTGCTTCCCAGCTTAAATCATTATCAGCCCATGTACTTATCAACGGGATGTATTCGTCCAGTGCATCATTGAAAATCTTTTCGAAAAGATTATCCTTACTCCTGAAATAATAATGTAGTGAAGCCTTGCTGATGCCTGCCTTATCAGCAATTTTCTGCATTCTTGTGCCGTTGTAGCCTTTTGTTTCAAACTCCACACGGGCAGCTTCCAGTATCTTTTTTTCCGTTTCTGACGATAACTGCATGGTTGATTATTTGGTTTGACCAAATGGTCAAACCGCAAAGTTAGGGGAAGTTTTGTAAAGAAAATGTCACTTTTTTTGTTCCGAATTAATTGACTTGTGAAACTTCAGGGTAATGCTTAATCTGAAAGAAGAAAGTTTTACTAAATAAAAAAGATCCTACACCGCATCCACATCCGCAATCATCACCACACTTTTTAATTTGTCGTGATTATGCAAATGAACATGCTGTGCCAAAATCATTTCCTTGCACTGGTGTATGAGTTGTGCATCCTTCGGCAGCTTCAGCACGAGTTCCATGATGTACTGGTTGCGGATGCGGTTCACCACAGGCTCAGCCGGACCAACCATATATTTTTCAAAAAATGGTTTGAGGTTTTCGGCTACAAAATGTGCTGCTGCTTCAGCCACTTCTTTCAACTTATGTTTAAATGTGAGTTGTATTAAACGACTGAACGGCGGATAAAAAAACTGCCGCCTTCCCTGTATTTCTTCTGCAAAAAATAATTTGTAATCGTGTGCTTTTACAAACTGCAAAACCGGGTGATTGGTATTGGCCACCTGCAGTAATACTTTTCCATGTGCATCTTTTCTTCCCGCCCTGCCACTCACCTGCTCCATTAATTGAAAAGCCCGTTCATTTACACGGAAATCAGCAAAGCTCATTAAACTATCTGCATCAAGAATGCCCACAAGATTTACATGTTCAAAATCCAAACCCTTCACCACCATTTGTGTGCCCACCAGGATATCAATACGACGTTGTTCAAATTGCTGTATTAACTGATCATGTGCAGTTTTTCCGCTGACGGTATCATAATCCATTCGTGCAATCTTTGCCTTGGGAAACATTTCCTGCAACTGCTCTTCCACTTTTTCAGTTCCAAAATTCATCTGCATAAAATCATGACTGCCGCATGCATCGCAGGTATTGAACACCGGATAAATTGTTCCGCAGTAATGACACTGCAGTTTGTGTTTAAACTTATGATAGGTTAAACTCACATCGCAATAATGACAATGCGGAATCCATCCGCAGGCTTTACAAACCTGGTGCGGCGTGTAACCTCTCCTGTTCTGGAATAAAATCACCTGCCTGTTTTGCTGCAGCGATTCTTCAATAGCCGATTGCAGCACCGGTGCAATCATCACCTTTTCTTTCTTTTGTTTGAAGAGTGGTTTTGTATCAACAATTTCAATCACCGGTAATTCACCTTCACCATAACGTTCATTCAGTTCAACCAAACCATATTTTTCTGTTGTGGCATTGTAATAGGTTTCAACAGAAGGTGTACCACTGCCCAGTAAAATTTTTGCACCAAACAAAGTGGAATAATAAACGGCTGCATCTCTTGCGTTGTAACGTGGCGCAGGCTGCTGCTGTTTGTACGATGAATCATGTTCTTCATCACACACCACCAAACCAAGATCAATAAACGGAAGGAACAATGAACTGCGTGCACCAAGCACCACTTTCATTTCACCACTTTTAATCTTGTTCCAGATTTCAATGCGTTCGTTCTGGTTAAACTTACTATGATAAATACCAATGTAACCGCCAAAATGTTTTTGTAATCTTCGGATAATTTGTGCAGTCAACGCAATTTCAGGAAGAAGGTACAACACCTGTTTTCCCTTGCGGATATATTCTTCAATGAGTTTGATGTATAACTGTGTTTTACCGCTGCCGGTAACACCATGCAGCAGGCATACTGGTTTTGTTTCAAACGACTTTCTTATTTCATCCAATGAAGTTTGCTGTGCAGCTGTTAGTTCAAAATCAATGGAAATATTTCTTGGAAGATTGAGTAAACGGTCAACTGCACGTTTCTCCAGGAACAAAATTCCTTTCTCAACAAGTCCTTTCAGCTGTGCATCACTGGCACCGCTTTTTTTCAGCAAAGAAGTTTTATTTACTTCGCCTTCTGTCTTTATTAAATGCAGATAGCTCAGTAATAATTCCATCTGCTTGGGAGCACGGGTCCAGTTGTTGAGCAAATCACTCAACGCATCTTCATTATCATATTGCGGATTGAGTAAAACAAATGTTTCCTTCTTTGCAGAATATGTTTCCTTCAGCGATTCCCACACAAAGCAAACACGCTTTTCAATCAATCGTTTTACAACAGGATATACATGTGATGTATCAAGTATCTGCTGCACTTCGGGCAAACGCAGTTCTTTTCTTATCAGCAAAGCTTCTGCAACCAAATACTCATTATTGTCAAGCGTTGAAAAATCTTCGCCAATTTCTTCGTTATAAACAAGAATGGTTTCACTGCTCAGCTTAAAATGTGCAGGCAGTGCAGCAGCCATTACTTCACCTTCAGTACATAAATAATAATTGGCAATCCATTCCCACAACTGCAATTGCTGCTCATGAATCACCGGCTCAGCATCAAGTACATTCAGGATAAATTTCGGATCAAAAGAAGATGGCTTTTCTCTGCTGATTTTTTTTACAATACCGGCATAACGTTTTTTCCGCAGTTCCACTTCCACACGCACACCCACCTGCACCTGCTCCTGCAAACGGTCGGGCACACTCCACGTATAATTTTTGGGGAGAGCAAGTGGTATGATGACTTCGATGAACATGAAAAAGTTATAAGTTATAAGTGCTAAGTTATAGGTTAAAAATTTTACTACTTTAAAAAAGTAACATGACGAGCATTCAAACTTATAACTTAATACCTATAACTTATTACTCAATAATCCATCCCGCCTTGTATTCAAGCAGTTTCTTTTCCATCAGCTCAAAAACTTTTTGTTTCAAAGCATCCACCTGCTGAAGAGTGTAACCTTCCGGTGAAATTTCTTCTAAATAAACAGTTCTGAGTTTCCCGGGAGTAATCGTGAAAATATTCCGCCAGTGCATACGGTCAACTGCATCTAAAAACAATAAAGGCTTGATGGGTGTTTGCGTTTCAATGGCAATACGGAATGCACCGTTATGAAAAGGAATAAGCGGTTTTGTACCCATGTTGAATGTTCCTTCCGGTGCAATAAAAATGGAAATCTCTTTATTCAAAACCGATTTTAATACAGCCACACTTTTTGCACGGTGCCTTGCACTGTCTCTCATAACCGTTACCACTGCTGCATTATAAATAATTCCAAACACAGGCACTTTACCCATTTCAGCTTTGCCCAGCACCCGCATCCTGGAGCGAACAGCTTTCAGCATCTGCGGAATATCCATGTAGGAATTATGATTGCTGACAAAAATGTACGACTGATGTTTCTTTATTTCCTGCTCCACAATACGCACATGATAAATACCAATCAAAAACAACCACACATCTGCCCACCAATGAGCAATACGCATCACCGCATTTCCACCTTTTACTTTTCCAAAAAATAAAGCAACAATTACAAACGGCACAACAAGAAACATGATCACCAAAAAAAGGATCATGGCATACAGAACATAAATGAATTGAAATGGTTTTATCAGAAATTTCATTACTTACTACTTAGAACTTATTACCAATAACTCACTACTTGCAACTCGGGCATTCCCAATCATAATCAAGATCAATCACTGTTACAATCGTAAGGTGTCGCTGCTTTGGTGCAACAATAATCCGCACATGCTGCCGCTCGCCTGATGTATATCCTTCCATTGCATACTTTGGTCCTTCTGCAGCATCCAGTTCACTTTTATGATAATTCACTTCAGCCTTCTGCACAATTTCTTTTACTTCTTCCTGCGTAATATGCCTGCACTTCATGCGGCAACGGGCATGCTTGGTGAAGTAATAATCGGCCGACGGATCACGAAAAATATCTAAATTATTTTTCTGGTTATCCGTTTTCTGATCATCATTGTTCCGCACATCTTCTGTGCGGTTTTTGGTTTTTTTGTTATCTGTTTTATTTGAACTGCTTTTACATCTACGCACAAAAACAAGCACAACCAGCAGCAGTAAAAGAAACAAATACGGCAATGCTTTTTTGAGATTCATGTTACAATGATAAAGAAATTTTTATTGGCTTGGCTGAAGTGCTTATGGCATCGCCTGTTGTGTCACTCACTTGAAGGTTCCGTTTTCATAGCCGCAATTGTAATTTCAACTTTGTGCCTCTTGCCTCCTTGCCTTTTCCTCCTCTTCTACTCCAGCAAATACTTAATATCATCCAGTGTAAGACTTTTTACAAATCCTTCATCAGCAGTAATCAGTTCTTCAGCCAATTTCTTTTTACCGGCTGCCATCTTTAAGATTTTTTCTTCCACACTGTCTTTACAAATCATACGGTACGCAAATACCTGCGCCTGCTGACCAATACGGTGTGTACGGTCAATGGCCTGGTTTTCCACTGCAGTATTCCACCAGGGATCAAACAGGAAAACATAATCGGCTTTGGTTAATGTAAGACCTGCATTGCCTGCTTTTAAACTCAGCAGAAACACAGCTACATTGCTTTCTTCATTTTGAAATTCTGAAACAAGTTCCTGCCGCTGCGAAATTTTTGTTTGTCCATCAAGACGAATTGTCTGAATACCTTCTTTCTTTAAATCACGTTCCAGCAAATCAAGCATGGAGGTAAACTGGCTGAACACCAATGCACGGTGCTGCGGAATAATGGTCTTCAGTTCATCAATCAGCACTTTGGTTTTAATACTGTCGTAAGCAAACACATCTTCATCATTCACCAGTTCACAACTGTTGCAGATTTGCCGCAGCTTCATTAATCCTGCAAGCACACTCATCTTTCCTTTGTTCAATCCATTTTCGCTGATCTCGGTTAACACATTACTACGTACATTTTCTTTTATGCTTTCATAAGCTGCACGCTGGTCGGCTTCCATTTCACACCACAGAATCGATTCTGTTTTTTCAGGAAGATCGGGTGCTGCCTGTTCTTTTGTACGGCGCAGTACAAACGGTCGTATCAGTTTCTGCAAAGCAGCTGCTTTTTCTTCATCTGCTTTTTGTTCAATAGGGATTGCATATTCACGCCTGAAAAATTCGCTGGTTCCCAGCAGGCCCGGCAAGAGGAAATGCATCTGGCTGAACAAATCACTTGTGCCATTCATCACCGGTGTACCACTCAATGCAATTTTTGTTTTTGCAATTAACTGCCACACTGCTTTTGTTACCTGTGCAGCAGGATTTTTGATTTGCTGACTTTCATCAATCACCACTGTATTCCACGGAATAGTTTGCAGCAACGCAATATCCTGCCGCAATGTTCCGTAACTGGTAATAATGATTTTATTAGCTGCATCCTGCAAAGCAGCTTCATCTCTCCCTGAACCATGAAACACAATTGCATTGATTGATGGTGCAAATTTTTCCAGCTCGTTTTGCCAGTTGTACAACAAACTTGCAGGAGCCACAACCAAATGTTGTGTTTGCGGATGCTCATTGATTGTATGCAGCAGAAATGCAATGGCCTGCAATGTTTTTCCCAAACCCATATCATCAGCAAGGCAACCGCTTCCGCCAATTTCAGATAACAGGCGCAGCCATTCATAACCTTTCTGCTGGTAAGGTCTTAATTCATCTACCTGCAATCCCTGCGGCAATGCATATAAAGCTGTTTTACTTTTTTCCCACTCTTTCCATTTTTTAAACCACGCTGCACTGATGTCGGTTTTAATTACGGAAGCTTCACCTGTATGATCAGTTGTTGCATCACTCATCAATAACCACTTTGGCACAAGCAATTCATCTTTACGTATTTTGCTGTGCCTGATCATCATTCCATATTGCCTCAGCCATTCTTCGCCCAGCACACCAAGACTTCCATCTTTCAGCATCACAGCTTTTTGTCCGTTTAATAAACTTTTCTGCAGGTAATGCAAGGGCATTATTTCTTTACCAAACTTCACCGTCATGTTCACACAAATCCAGTTGCCTTCCGTTTCCTGCTTGCTGATAATTGTTTCAGCAATATGCGGCGAATAACGGAAGTGCTTCATCAAATCAATTCCCAGCAAATCAATATCCATCTCCAGCAACTGGTGATATACTTTTAAAAACCATCCTTTCTTTTGTGCTTCAGCAAATGTGAGATAGAAAAATCCGTTTTGCTGATTGCTGAATTTTTCGTGCATGGAACGCAACAGTTCCACCAGCTGTTCTTCTTTCTGCTGATGACGTACAATGTGAATGATTTTATTTCCTGCATGAACAGTTGATTGTTCTTCAAACGGACCATCAACAATATATCCATCATACACAAACCTCGGCTCAAGTTTCAGAAATGTATTGTTGAGTTCGCTGAGCATAACCTGTTGCTGCGGTTCTGCAATCAGTTCTTCTCCTTTCGACATGGCAGCCGTATCCACTTTAAGTTCCCACTCTTTCAGTTTTGTAATTACCTGTTCAAATGTATCCGGTTCATCTGCATTCCATGCTGATTGATCCTGTTGCTGCAGCCATTCAACAGCTTCAAAACTTTTTGATGCAAGCTGGTAATAAAAATTTTCTGCTTCCAGTAAAAAACCATAACGCCTGAATGTATCAAGCGGAATCTGTTCCCTTCCTTTTTGCACAAATATTTCCAGCTGATATTGACTTTCATCTGCAATAACCCTGAATGATAATTCAACCGGGTAATTGTACAGCTGGCACTTCATTGTTTGCACAGCTGCACCATTCACTACTGAATGATACAATTCAACAGTTGATTGCTGACGTAATGATGCAAGAATTGTTTGCAGGTGACGTGTCAGTGCTTTCTTCTTCACCACTGCACGTTCAGCTTCGTTGGTAATATAGTTCGACTGGTTGTATAAAGCTGCTTCCACTTTCTGCAGTTCGGGTTTCGAAAATGCAAGAATGGTTTTAATCGCATCGTCACTAAACTTCGGAAACAGTTGCTTCAGTTGTGTGCGTGCAAGCGGCTGACCCGCAGGTGTTATGCCGTTTGGTGTTTTAATCAGTTGCCTTATTTCCAGCAAAGGCCTGCTGGTAAACAGGTTTTTTGGCTGAAAGAAAAGATATGTTTTGGTATTACGGCTATCCATTGGTTCAAAAAAAGGATCGCAAAAATAAGCGGCTGAGCAATACAATGTGTGGTTAATTTATTTCAGTATGGCAGTCATATTGACACAAGTTTATACTTCTTCATTCTAACTACTTCATTAACTTTGCAGGCTTCGCAGCAGGCGAAACAGAACAGTGCAGCATTGAAGAAAATTATTATATGGCAGAAGCAAAAACAGTCGCATTTCACACACTCGGTTGTAAACTCAACTACTCTGAAACATCCACACTCAGCAGGCAGATGGAGAGTGAAGGTTTTGAGAAAAGAGAGTTTGATGACCAGGCCGATGTGTATGTCATCAACACCTGTTCTGTTACTGATAATGCCGATAAGGAATGCCGACAACTGGTGCGCCGCATTCAACGCAAAGCACCGGAAAGTTTAGTTGTAATCACCGGTTGTTATGCACAGCTGAAACCAAAAGAAATTGCTGAAATTCCCGGTGTTGATTTAGTGCTGGGTGCTGCTGAAAAATTCAACATCGCTTCACACATCAGGCAGCTTGCAAAAGGCGACAGTGCAAAAATCAGCAGTTGCGATATTGAAGATGTAAGTGGTTTCAATGCTTCTTATTCCATTAACGACCGCACACGTACTTTTTTAAAAGTGCAGGATGGTTGTGATTATACCTGTTCGTTCTGCACTATTCCCATGGCAAGAGGCAAAAGCCGCAGCGACAGTATTGAAAACGTTATCCGCAATGCGCATGAAATTGCAGCAGGCGGCAGTAAAGAAATTGTGTTGACGGGTGTAAACCTTGGTGATTTTGGTAAAGGCGCTGATGGAAATGGCTCGCTTGCATTCAACAACCGTGAAGAAAACTTTTTTGAATTAATTAAGCAGCTCGATGAGGTTGAAGGAATTGAACGTTACCGCATCTCTTCCATTGAACCAAACCTGCTTACCAATGAAATCATTGAATTTGTAAGCAGGAGTAAAAAGTTTATGCCGCATTTTCATATTCCATTGCAAAGTGGCAGCAATACTATTCTGGGCATGATGCGCCGCCGCTATAAAAGAGAATTGTATGCCGAACGTGTGGCACATATTAAACAGCTGATGCCGCATTGCTGCATTGGTGTTGATGTGATTGTTGGATTTCCCGGCGAAACAGATGAACTGTTTAAAGAAACATTCGACTTCCTGCATTCACTGGATGTTTCTTACCTGCATGTGTTTACTTACTCTGAACGTGATAACACACATGCTTTAACAATTGACAATGTTGTACCGATGAATGTGCGTTATGACCGTAACAAAGCATTGCGTAATCTTTCTTACATGAAGATGCAATATTTCACCAACCAGCATGCAGGACAAACAAGACCAGTATTGTTTGAAGGCAACAACAAAAATGAAATGATGGAAGGTTACACCGATAACTACATTAAAGTAACCACTCCTTTTAACCAGGAATGGGTGAATGAAATTGTGGAGTGGAAGACTTAAATAGCAAGCAGAATTACAATCCCCAATACGATTAAAAAAAGACCAAATACTAAAAGAAAAGGTTTGCCATAGTTTTTAATCGGCACGTAATTAATTCTATCAATCTTTTCCTTGGGAGATTCTTTTTTAAAATTAGAAACAATACTAAACATGCCCGTCAGGACAAAAATACCAGCAAGAGTATAAAATAATATTTGCTTCATTTAATACTTATTAGAAAAGAAATCAAAAAGCAGCTTGCAATATTTATTTCGTCAATTCTTCCATATTCCTCTGCAGCACTGCCTCAAGTTTCAGTTCAACTTCTTTTTCTTTTACCATCAGGTCGCTCAATGTTAAACGGTTCAGTAAATTATCAAGCGTGTATTGAACCATGCGCCATAATGAACGTGTGGAACAGTCAATGGAGTTTGTACACAAACGCCCGATGCCTGTATGCAATTCACAAAACTCTTTATCAAACAAGGTTCCGCCCAAAGCTTTCAATACATCATTTACAATAATCTGGTCGGCAGGTTTTGCCAAAACATAACCACCCTTGTAACCGGGAGTACTGTTAATAAAACCTTCCATGCGCAGTGTACGGCAGATCTTTGCCACATGCGGTTCGCTTAATCCTTCTGCTTCGCTTAATTGAGGAATACTCAACCCTTCTGCAGGATTTGCAGATGCAATGCGGATAAGCATCCTGATTCCATATTCTTCCGACGAAGTAATTTTCATAATCTTGTTTTCACCACAGAAACTCAGCAATTAACTGAATCTCTACCTGGTTAATTATTTAATTGGTTATTGTTTCAACGTTTTCTTTTCATCCGCCTTTAGCTGTCTGTTATCATTCAGATGATCAGACAACTCTTTGCCTGTGTGCCTCCTTGCCTTTTTATTCCTGTGTTGCCAAAGGATCAAGCTGGTACACCTGCTTAAAATATTCTCTCAGTTCATTTCTTTCTTCATCGGTTGTTTTTCTTGTGCAATGCTGATTGTATGCTTCAATCAATGCATCAGCAATTGTACCAGCATCTGTACTTTCAATCTGGTAACGTTGTAAATGCAACAGCAGTTTTCCGTCTTTCAGCAAAATCACATTGGGAGATGATGGTGTAATTCCGTTCAGGTATTTATCACGGAAATGAACAACAGCTTCTTTTTCCATTCCTGCAAAAAGAGTTGCTTTTACATCAGGCACCACATGATTAAAAAAGCTTAACAACGCACCGGGCCTGCTAACTCTTGCACTACAGCCGCAAACGCTGTTGAGTACAACAAGTATTGTTTTGCCGAGATGACCTTCCAATACCTTATCAACATCAGCAGCCGACATCATCTGTTCAAAACCTGCATCCACCAGCTCTTTACGGTAAGGTGCTGCAACCTGTTCAGGATAGTTGGGACCACTGTCGCCCATTAAACTATCTAAAGAAATCATTGCCATAATAATTTATTTTATTCCCCATCCTGAAGGATGAGGCAAGTCATTACATAAATCCTAATTCAAGTGCCGCTGCTTCACTCATCATACTCTTGTTCCAGCTTGGTGTCCAGGTAATCATCACATTCACATCTGTTACACCTTCCACTTCTCTTGTTTTCTGATCCACTTCAACAGGTAATGATTGTGCCGCAGGACAACTTGGTGCAGTCAAAGTCATTGTTACCTGCACATAGCCGTTATCGTTTACATCAATACGGTATATGAGACCAAGCTCATAAATATTCACCGGCAGTTCCGGATCAAATACCGTTTTCATTTTCTCGATAATCTCTTCTTTTATCGCTTCTTTATTCAAACTCATCAGTTCTTAGTTGAAAGTTGTGCTAAATAAACAGTTGCATCTAACTTCATCTGCTTCACCATACTCAGCAAACCGTTGCTGCGTGTTTGTGCAAGATGTTGTTTCATGCCAATTCTGTCAATGAAATCAAGCTTCGCTTCAATAATTTCCTGTGGCGTATGATTGCTTAATACACGAATAAGCATACTCACCAATCCTTTTACAATCACAGCATCACTTTCCGCTTTGTAAATCACTTTATCACCCTGCAGTTCACTCACCATCCACACCGTACTCTGGCATCCCTTGATTTTATTTTCATCTTTCTTAAATACATCATCCAATGGTTTCAGTTTCTTTCCCATATCAATAATGTACTCGTACTTCTCATCCCACGAATCAAACAGGGAAAACTCATCTACGATTTCTTCTTCTATTTCTGTTATCGGTTTTGTGTCACTCATGATTCTGCACAATTTTTTTTGTTATCAGCTTTCGTACTACTATTTATCTTCTGTTGCCACGCTCGCTTGTACGTTCGGTAATTCTATTCATCTTTTTATGTACGTACATCTCATCACTTATCGCAACAATCTTATTGCTTTATTCAACGCAGCAATCATCACATCAATCTCTTCTTTTGTATTATACATTGCAAAACTTGCTCTTGTTGTTCCCGGAATACCGAAACGGTTCATCAACGGTTGTGTACAATGATGTCCTGTTCTTACAGCAACGCCCTGGTTATCTAATAAAATTCCAAGATCCTGCGGATGAACACCTTCCACAACAAATGATGCGACACTTACTTTATGCTTAGCCCTGCCAATCAAACGAACACCTTCCACTGTTTCAAGCTGCGCTGTGGCATATTGTAATAATGCATCTTCATGTTTTCTTGCAGCTGTTTTACCAATGCTGTTGATGAAATCAATTGCAGCCTTCAATGCAACAGTATCGGCAATATTGGGCGTACCAGCTTCAAACTTGTAAGGCAGATCGTTCCATGTCGTTTTTTCAAATGAAACATCTTTGATCATTTCACCACCACCCATAAACGGCGGCATCGCTTCAAGCAAATGCTTCTTTCCGTACAACACACCAATACCTGTTGGACCATACACTTTATGCGAACTGATGGCAAAAAAATCACAATCCAGTTCCTGCACATCAATATCAAGATGTACGGTTGATTGCGCTCCATCCACCAATACAACTGCACCAGCTTTGTGAGCCGCATCAATGATTTGCTTTACAGGATTGATGGTACCCAGCGAATTACTTGCATGAACAATGGAGACGATTTTTGTTTTTTCTGAAAGCAGTTTGTAAAACTCTTCCATGATCAGTTCACCATTATCATCAACAGGAATCACACGCAGTTTTGCCCCGGTCATTTCTGCAACCAGTTGCCAGGGTACAATGTTGCTGTGGTGTTCCATTCCGCTGATGATGACTTCATCACCACTCTTCAGGTTTGTGCGGCCGTATGTGTACGCAACAAGATTGATACTTTCCGTAACACCTCTTGTGAAAATAATTTCTTCCCTGTGTTGTGCATTGATGAACTGCTGCACAGTATCTCTTGTAGCTTCGTAAGCTGCAGTAGCTTCTTCCGCCAGCGAGTGAATACCACGGTGAATATTGGCATTGTATTTTTCGTAATATTCAGTCAACGCATCAATCACCACTTTGGGTTTTTGTGCAGTAGCTGCATTATCAAAATATACCAATGGTTTTCCTTTCACCAGCCTGTTTAACACAGGAAACTGCTGACGGATAGCCTGTACATCAAACGTAGTATGTTCTAAAGTTTCAATCATTTTATATTTATTGAAAGGGCTGAACCTTTTCATTGATCTTCTTTGCCAAACTTCTTCGTGTCTTTGTAGTTCACTCAAAATTCAAAACCTAATCTTTCCGCAATAATTGCATCTGCATATTTACGGATCGGCTCCAGTTCAATCTTATCTAAAATTTCACCAGCAAAAGCATGCAGCAACAAAGCTTTGGCAGCTTTCTCTCCCACACCTCTTGCACGCAGGTAAAACAATGCTTCTTCATCCAAACGACCAACTGTACAACCATGTGAACATTTTACATCATCAGCAAAAATCTCCAGCTGTGGTTTGGTGTTCACATTTGCCGTATCACTCAGCAACACATTCTTATTACTTTGATAAGCATTTGTTTTTTGTGCATCCTGGCGTACAAAAATCTTACCGTTGAAAACACCTGTTGCATTTTCATCAATAATGCCTTTGTATAATTCATTACTGAAAGAATTGGGCATTACATTATCAACAATCGTGTGATTGTCTACATGTGTTTCGCCTTTTACACAATACAAACCATACATGTGACTTTCACAACCGGGAGCTTCCAGGATAAAATTGAGATTGTTGCGGATGGTTCCGCCATTCAATGTAAGTGTAACAGAGTTTACTTTGCTTACACCTACCTGGCGTACATGCGTTGTTTTTACACAACTGCTGTGACTGTCTTCGTTCTGAATTTTATAAATGTGCACATTGGCATTTTCTTCCACCACAATTTCACTTACACGGTTGGTAAATGAATCGCTGCTGCCAATGGTAATTTCTTCTTCCACCAAAAACACTTCTGCATTCACACCCACATGAATCAATGTACGTGGCTGTGATAATACACTGCTGCTTCTTGCATCGTTGATGTAATAGCAATACAGCGGGTGCTCAACTGCTTTATTTTTCTTAACGGCAATAAACAAACCCTGGTATGCAAATGCATTGTTCATTGCATTGATACCATCAGGATGATAGGTTGCACTGTGACCAAGATTAGCATCAACAACAGATTTGTATTCACCTTTTGCTGCTTCACTTAAAGGAAGAATCACCAGTTCATCAGCCGATGAACGTACAGATGATAATTCAGCATGATAAATTCCATTGATGAACACCAACTCATTGGCAGCTTCATTGCCCGGCAGACGTACTGCATCCACATCAGCCTTTGTTACAGCAGTTGCATTTACAGCATAGCTGAAATCTTTATTCAGTACATTGGCAATGCGTGTGTATTTCCACTCTTCGTGCTTCACAGTTGGAATACCCTGCTCATTGAACAGCTGCATTCCTTTCTGGCTTAACGACTGCAAAGAGCCATTGCCATCAAAAGCTTCGTTATTGTATTTGTTCTGTATTAATTCTTTTAATTCCGACATCTTGAAATTGATTTTGTCTCACTGATTTTACTGATTGAAACAGAAAAAACCTGTGAGAAATTTTAAGCTTCTACACTCTCTCCCAATTCTTCTTTAATAAAATCGTAACCTCTTTCTTCCAGTTCAAGTGCAAGTTCTTTGCCTCCACTCTTCACGATTTTTCCTTTGTACAATACATGCACATGATCGGGAACAATGTAATCGAGCAAACGCTGGTAGTGTGTAATCACAAGGAATGAACGGTTGCCATCACGCAGTTTGTTTACACCTTCTGCTACAATACGCAACGCATCAATATCCAAACCACTGTCTGTTTCATCAAGAATAGCAAGCGTTGGTTCAAGCATTGCCATCTGGAAAATTTCGTTACGTTTCTTTTCACCACCACTGAAACCTTCGTTCAGCGAACGGCTTAATAATGATTGGTCAATTTCAACGAGCTTCATTTTTTCTTTCATCTTCTTCAGAAACTGAACAGCATCCATTGGTTCTTCGCCAAGGTATTTGCGGATTTCGTTTACTGCAGTTTTGATGAAATTGGTTGTACTTACACCGGGAATTTCAACAGGGTATTGAAATGCTAAAAACAAACCTTCACGTGCACGGTCTTCAGGAGAAAGTTCAAACAAATCTTTTCCGTTAAACTCCACTTCACCACCGGTTACTTCATAATCAGAACGACCTGCAAGTACTGATGCCAGGGTTGATTTACCACTTCCGTTTGGTCCCATGATAGCATGAACCTCACCCGGTTTAATATCTAAATTAATGCCCTTCAGAATTTCTTTTTCTTCAATGCGGGCCTGTAAGTTTTTTATTGATAACATATAATTTGAAAATTTGTGAATTTGAAAAAATTAAAATCAGCTTTCTTATCCAACACTTCCCTCCAGTGAAATTGCCAGCAGTTTCTGTGCTTCAATTGCAAACTCCATTGGTAACTGGTTCATTACTTCTTTTGCAAATCCATTAATAATTAATGCAACTGCAGTTTCAGTATCCAGTCCACGTTGGTTACAATAGAAAATCTGGTCTTCACCAATTTTTGAAGTAGTGGCTTCGTGCTCAACCTGTGCAGTACTGTTTTTTACTTCAATGTATGGGAATGTGTGCGCACCGCATTTATCGCCCAGCAACAAACTATCACATTGAGAGAAGTTGCGTGCATTGGTTGCATTCTTTCCAACATTCACCAACCCACGGTAAGAGTTTTGACTGAAGCCGGCAGAAATACCTTTCGATACAATACGGCTTCTGGTGTTCTTACCAATGTGCAGCATTTTTGTACCGGTATCGGCTTGCTGGTGATTGTTGGTAACAGCAACTGAATAAAATTCACCCACACTGTTATCGCCTTTCAGAATGACTGAAGGATATTTCCATGTAACCGCACTTCCCGTTTCAACCTGTGTCCAGCTGATTTTTGAATTTACACCGGCACAAATACCACGCTTGGTTACAAAATTGTAAATACCACCTTTCCCTTCTTTATCACCGGGATACCAATTCTGAACAGTTGAATATTTTACCTCTGCATTATCCAACGCCACAATTTCAACAACGGCAGCATGCAGCTGGTTTTCATCACGCTGAGGAGCAGTACAACCTTCGAGGTAACTTACATAAGCACCTTCTTCAGCTACAATTAATGTACGCTCAAACTGACCAGTACCTGCAGCATTAATACGGAAGTAAGTGCTCAGTTCCATCGGGCATCTTACACCTTTTGGAATGTAGCAGAAACTACCATCGCTGAACACAGCACTGTTCAAAGCCGAATAAAAATTATCAGTAACAGGCACAACTGAACCTAACCATTTCTTCACCAGTTCGGGATGCTCTTTAATAGCTTCGCTCATGCTGCAGAAAATGATTCCCATTTCTGCCAGTTGCGTTTTAAACGTTGTGGCAACAGAAACAGAATCAATAACCGCATCAACTGCCACACCGGTCAAACGTTTTTGTTCGTCCAGCGAAATGCCGAGCTTTTCAAATGTTGCCCTTAACTCAGGATCAACCTCGTCAAGACTGCTGATTTCTTTTTTCTGCTTGGGAGCGCTGTAATATTTAATGGCTTGGAAATCCACATCGGGATATTTCACATTGGGCCAGCGGGGCACTTCCATTTTCAGCCAATGGCGGAAAGCTTTCAGTCGCCATTCCAACATCCATTCGGGTTCATTCTTCTTGGCGCTGATAAAGCGGATGATATCCTCATTAAGACCGGGAGGAGCCTCGTCGGCCTCAATATTGGTCACCCAGCCATATTTGTACTCACTCAGGGCTGTTTGCTCCAGTGTATTGAGCATTTCACTCATGATTCGTTCTGTTTTAACTGATTACTAATGCGTTTCAATTTATACGCAAAAGTACAGATTAATCTATACAAAAAAGTATAGATAGTTGCGAAATGAGGAATTCTTATGCCCAAGATGGCCGTATTAAAGCCTGCGCAGGGTTAAAATTGGAGGAAGATTTTATGTAAATCCTCTTTCTTTATTCGATATTTATTTTGGGGCTGTGGGCTGTTGTGCATTACCGATCTCCGGTTCCGGCTTTTCGCTGTACCTCCGCTACGCTTCGGTGCCGCTGCAATCCGGCAGCCTTTTAGCAGAAGTTCTTTCTTCAGGCAGGTAAAGAATACATGAAACATTTTGCTCCTTTGATGTAAATTTATTTGTCCTCAATCAGCAACTACACCTTACATGTTTAGACTATTCCCGAAGAAGAACAATAACGAATGTCCGATTACCCAGGAGATGAGACTCTGGATGGAAAATTCTTTTCTATGGTTGGCAACACAGTTCGGTCATGAAAATATTGCTAAAAAACCAACTTTACTCCCAACACAAGAATGCTTCCCAATCAATTACGACGGGTCAAAAGAATCCTTAATTAAAACGGCAGAGATAGTTGCGCTTCAAATGGAAATTGACATTGAGCAGATAAATGTTGAAATATTTGAGCAAAGTATACAGGAATTTAGTGGCGACCTCGGTTATAGATTCTGGTCGCAAGTTGATAACAACAGTGATCAAAAACTTGCTGCAGGATTATATTTCGAAAAAAACACAAATGGTAAGTATGATATTTTTATTGAGAAAAAGAACCTGATGTTTCCTGAAAACATGGTAGCCACACTTGCACATGAATTTTCACACATAAAAATTCTGGGAGAGAAAAGACTAAATATTAATGATGAACAACTAACTGATTTAACTCCGGTAGTATTTGGATTAGGAATCTTTAATGCAAACTCATCATTCAAAGAATTCAAAACATTTGACGGTTTTGGACATAACAGCATTGGCTATTTAAAGCAACAGGAATGGGGTTATGCATTGGCTTTATATGCTTACTTCAGACAGGAAGAAAATCCCGATTGGATAAAATTTCTGACGCCTAATATAAAATCCGACTTTAAGAAAAGCATAGATTTTATAAATGCGAATACTGACAAAGTGTTTAAGGAAGATTATTAAAACTAAACCGATGAAAATTTCTCTCATTATTACTTCTTTAATTATTCTGATAAGCTGTTCTAACCATCAGAAAAAGCATACACCTAAAGTCAACACATTTGTAACGTACAATGATACAAGTGTAATAAAATATAAGAAAATCCTTGAAGGCCTAAAGCTTAATTATGTTTTATATCACAGCTATCTGAAAGAATATATACCTCCAAAAAAAGAAGAGATTACCAGTAACGATTCAAAATTTAAGCAAGACAGTATAACTTATTGGAAATCGTATCATGATTTCTTTAACCAGGATCGCAATTTTATTTACTGGTTGCTCAGCTACAAAAAAGAGACATCAAAAGCTGGCCTTTGGTATATAGAACCTAACCCTGTTAGTTCAACTTTAACTGAATGTAATTTAAGCATAGGATTAAGTAATTCAAGAGCAGCAATTATTTTAATTGAGAATTTTTTAAATGGCAAGGGCTTTACTTGTTATGAGTGTGGTTACGATGACAAATACTGCAACTTTTTTAAATACGAAATAATCGAAAAATTTCTTTCTGAAAACAAAGAAAAAGATATTAAAGACCTAAGGTTAGCCTGGCAAAAAAGAAAATAGGTGATCATTCTAAATTTATCATATGAAAAAAATCATTTTAAGTCTCCTGGTATTAACCTGGCTTGCAGGAGTAGCTATATTAATAGCCGCACTTACCAACACATTTTCAGCTAATATTTTTCAACGCTACCCTTTTGTTACAGGAATTGGGTTTATTGCATTAACCGGATTTATCAGAATGATTTATCGGAAATTAATATTGACAAATTAGAATTATTCTATTTTTTATTTCTTCCTGAAACCAATTCTTTCTCTTTGGTCCCATTTACGTTCAGCAGCTTTTTCATCAAGCAGGTTTTCCATTGCATCATAAATCTGGCTTAACTGTACATCGTGTTCGCCAATACGTTCTTTTAATTCCCTTAACTGCTCTTTCAGGTCGCTTTCCTTCAGCAGTATTTTCCTTATTTCCACAAAGGCCCGCATAATGGCAATGTTCATTTGAATAGCCCGCTCAGTTGTTAATATCCCACTTAACATCGCAACTCCTTGCTCTGTAAAAACATAGGGCAAATAGCGTGTTCCACCCCGACCTTTTGAGGTTGCAGATTGCAACCTCAAAGAACTAATGTCATCATTTGAGGTCACATTTTGTGACCTCAAATGATCAAACTCTTCTTTTGTCAGTTGAAACATAAAATCTTTCGGGAATCGTTTGATATTCCGTTTTACAGCGAGATTTAAAAATTTCGTTTCAGTATTATAAAGTTCTGCGAGGTCTTTATCGAGCATTACCCGTTCGCCTCTTATTTCATAAATACGGTTTTGAATGGTTGTGATGATTTGCATAAGCGCTGTTTTATAACATCAAAATAAAAAACATTCTTTTCTTCCGGAAGCTTCTCTTGATTTTTGTCAAATATCATTTCAGACTTAAATAAAAAAGGGGCAGCCTTCGGCCACCCCTTCTCTCTAATTATTTATTAATTACTGACCCGCTTTTTTAGGTTCCAGTAACTGAAAAAACTGATCAAGCTTTGGTAAAATCACAATCCTTGTACGGCGGTTTTGTGCTTTACCTTCATTGGTATCATTCTCAGCTACAGGATGGTACTCACCACGGCCTGCTGCTGCCATTTTAGCCGGATCCAATCCATATTCGTTTTGCAGAATACGCACCACTGCTGTTGCACGTTTTACACTCAGATCCCAGTTATCAATCAACACAGCATTTCCTTTGAATGGAACATTGTCTGTATGACCTTCCACCATAAATTCAATATCGGGTTGGTTCTTCAGTACCATTGCCACTTTACCCAACACAACTTTTGCATTATCCGTTACAACATATTTTCCGCTTTTGAACAAAAGCTTATCAGAAATATCAATGTACACCACGCCTTTATCAACTTTGATATTAATATCCTGGTCGTCCATATTTCCAATTGCACCCTTCAGGTTCATCACCAGCACCATGTTCAGCGAATCTTTGTAAGCCATCTGCTGCTGCAGGTTCTGAATGTAAGCATCTTTAGCACCAATGTTCTGCAATGATTGTTTAATGCTTTCTGCCTGCTGCTTGCTGATAACAGAAAGATTTTCCAATTGTGAAAGTGCCTGTGTGTAATTCTGTTTTACATATTCCAGCTCACGGGTAAGATCACTGATTTTTTTATTGAGCTTTTCATTTTCCTGCTGTACACCGGCTTTCTGATTATTGCAATCTGCCAGTGTTCCTTCCAGTGTCTGGTACTTTGTTTGAAGCAATGCATAATCTGCCTGCGATTTTTTAAACTTCTTTGTACTCACACATGAAGTGAGTAAAAAAAGAGCAAGGGCAATCAATGTAAAATTCCGATAGTTCATAATATTTGGTTTTAAAAAATTATTGGCTGCGAAGTTAAGTGCTAACGCCAGATGGCAACCGGAGTCATCACTCTATTAACAATTCATTTATCATTAAATGAAATTGTATGACCGTTCAAACGTATAACAAATTATATACCGAAGTGAAAAATAGTTATGAACCCTGTGCGTAACTCACACATTCATTTTTCTTGCAATAAGTATGGTATGTATGTCATCAACTGTACCCGTGTTGCTGTATTTAACTTTCAGGTATTGTATATCAGTAAAACCATGTTCAGTTAATATCTTTTCCAGTTTTCCTATTTGATGATAATAGAAATAAACACGGTTTCCACCGCTGCCTGTTTTGTATCCTGATTGATCTGTTGCTCCATCCACAAAGCTGAGATAGATAACACCGCCGGTATTCAGTAGTCGAAAAGCATCTTTTACAAGCTTCCCCGCTTCTTCTCCTGATAAATAAGGTAAACAAAAACCACAGATGATCCCATCGAATGTGGATTGAACCGAATCAATTTCCCTGCAATCCATCACAGAAAATTTTGCAGAAGGATTATTCTTTTGTGCAAGTTCAATCATATTTGGCGCCACATCAATTCCAAACAAATCAAAACCGGGATGTTTCGACAGAAGATATTGAGCAATATTGCCAGGCCCGCAACCAATTTCAAAAATGCTTGCATTTTCGTTATTCAACAGCTTACAAAACAAATCATAGCTTTCATTGTACAAATCAAGTTTCATAAACTTTTCTTCGTACAGTGATGCAATTTTATTCCAGGTATCAAATGTTTCTTTGTACTGATCCATAAAAATTGGCTACCGATTTTATTGTTGCTGAAGATAAAAATTTCTGCAGTTAAATTCAGAGCGTATTTAATTCTGGGATTAAACAGCAACTATCGCTTTATGATAGTGAGTATTTCAATTATCTCAACATTCGAGGGGCCTTTCCATAATTCAGGAAACCTGCCTGTTGTTTTATAACGGAGGTGAATATTCAGGTCGTGAATTTTAAACTCATCTGCCAAAGCTGAAGAGGGGATATAATATTTCCCGTCAATTAAAACAGAATAGGTCATTGCATCGCAGGCTGGTCCGCATGCATAGCCAATAATTTTTACCTGGCCATCATTTTCCAATACCGGCACAGATGATTTTCTACACCCGGTAACCGAAGCAATGATTAGTAGTAAAACAATTGTAACCCGTTTCATCATTTCTTTTTATAGCTGACACATGCTGAAACAAAAATGTTGCTTCATCTTCACAAATTCATTTCATCTTTCCTTTTCAAAACTACAAATTGTAAGCATGATACGATTTGAATAGATTATGAAACAAATCAACAGCCAGTTAATTATTTCAGCATTTTCCTCAACTGATCACAGGCAAATTCACCTCTGACAGGTATCATGTTTTCATCAAAATAGGGGGACAAATTCTTCTTTGTTAGAAAATATGTATAACTCATGATTGCTAATTTGAAATAGCACATTACCTTTAAACGCTTTCTGAAAAAGATTGCTTTGTCGGCATTATTAACGACCATTCACATATAAAACAAAAATTCACAAACAATGAATAATGCACTGTTTCAATTACAATGGATTGACTATGCCATCATGTCGATTTATTTCCTCTTCGTATTGGGCATTGGCTGGGTATTAAAAAGATACATGAAAGATGCCAGCGCATTTCTTGAAGCCGGACGTTCCATGCCAGCATGGGTTGCCGGTCTTGCATTTATCTCCACTAATCTTGGTGCTCTTGAAGTAATGGGTATGACCGGTTCTGGTGCCAAGTACGGAATGCTTACCACACATTTTTACTGGATTGGAGCAATTCCTGCAATGGTGTTCCTGGCAATTTTTATGATGCCCTTTTATTACGGTTCTAAAGCAAGGTCAGTTCCTGAATATTTAAAACTCAGGTTCGATGAAAAGACCCGTGGTTTGAATGCGATTCTGTTTGCAGTAATGACAATTCTGGCTTCAGGTATTTCCATGTACGCTCTGGCTTTGCTGATGGAAAAAGTATTGGGCTGGAACTTTAATGTTAGTCTTTTCCTCTCGGCAGCAATCGTTCTTGGTTATACATATCTTGGTGGTTTATCCTCTGCTATTTATAATGAAGTATTACAGTTCTTCATCATCATCATTGGTTTGTTACCGGTTGTATTACTCAGCTTACACGAAGTGGGCGGATGGGATGGATTAAAAGCAGGTCTTGACCCGATAGTTAGTGCAAAAGGTTATGCTGCTGATACCTACACCACCACGTGGAAATACACGGGGGCCGCAGGCGCCAACCCAATGGGTGTTGAATGGTATGGCATTGCAGCAGGTTTAGGTTTTGTATTATCATTCGGTTACTGGTGTACAAATTTTTTGATTGTACAAAGAGCAATGGCTGCCGAATCAATTGTTGCAGCAAAGAAAACTCCGTTGATTGGTGCTATTCCTAAAATGTTTATTCCTTTCCTGATTATTGTTCCCGGTATTATTGCACTGGTGTTGATGAACAATCCTGCATCTGGTTTCAGTATTACAGAAAACGGTAAACCTAATTATGATCTTACCATCATCATGCTGCTGAAACATTATTTACCAACTGGTGTACTTGGTCTTGGTATTACTGCATTGCTTGCATCATTTATGTCGGGCATGGCAGGAAACGTTTCTGCGTTTAACACAGTATGGACTTATGATATTTATCAAAGCTACATCAGGCCGGCAACCAACGATAAAGATGGCGATGCAAAACATTACCTGAAAGTTGGACGCCTTGCAACCATCTTTGGTGTTTTGGTTAGTATTGCTGCTGCTTATCTCGCAGGTTTGTTTGGTAACATCATGGACTTTTTGCAAACAATATTCTCCATGATTAATGCGCCTTTATTTGCCATTATCTTCCTTGGTATGTTCTGGAAACGTACAACAGGTCATGGTGCATTTATTGGATTACTTGCAGGCTTTTTAACAGCTCTTCTTCATCATGGTTTAACTATTCCTGAAGGTGCAACGACAATGGTAAAAGGTGGCTGGATCGCTGTTTTAAAAGTTTACCCGGTTGAAATGGCCCAGAACTTCTGGACAGCCATTTATGCGTGTGCATCAGCTGCAATTATTGCTGTTGTGATTTCATTATCAACAGCACAAAAGAAATCAGATGATGAACTGAAAGGACTCGTTTATTCTCTTACACCAAAAGTAAAAGAAGAAGATGTAGCCTGGTATAATAAAACCAGCACACTGGCAATTTTAGTGCTGGCAATTTTAGTTGTTTTATCAATTTTATTCTGGTAATCCTTTAAATACAATTTTATGTTAGATATAAGAATTCCCATTGGCTTTTTGTTCAGCGTACTTGGAGTTTTGTTAACGATTTATGGTTTAACAACAAGTGGCAATGCTGATATGTACACAAAATCTTTCAGCATTAATGTAAACCTTTGGTCGGGTATTGGAATGCTGCTGTTTGGTGGCATTATGCTGCTTACAACCAAGCTTGGTAAAAAGAAAGACAAATAAAAAACCAATCTTTACTATAATAAAAGGCTGCTTCAATTGAAGCAGCCTTTTATTTTTTAAGAAGAGAATACATTAAAAAATCATTTCTTTCACATCTTCAGCAACGGTAATTTTTCCAGCTGTTTTTAAAACCACTTCATCAACAGAAATACCCGGTGCTGTTTCAATTAACCTGAAACCCTCACTTGTGATATCAAGCACTGCAAGATCTGTTACAATCTTCTTTACACATTTTACTCCTGTTAAAGGCAAACTGCATTGTGGCAACAGTTTGCTTTCGCCTTGCGGATTAGTATGCATCATTCCCACAATAATATTTTTTGCACTGGCTACAAGATCCATTGCTCCGCCCATTCCCTTCACCATCTTACCCGGAATTTTCCAGTTGGCAATATCGCCCTGTTCGCTTACTTCCATTGCGCCTAAAACAGTTAAGTCAACCTTTCCGGCACGGATCATTCCAAAGCTCATTGCACTATCAAAAAATGCTGAGCCGGGTAATGTGGTAATTGTTTGTTTTCCGGCATTAATCAAATCAGGGTTTTCTTCTCCTTCAAATGGAAATGGGCCCATCCCCAACAAACCGTTTTCGCTTTGCAATACAACCTGTATTCCTGCAGGAATATAATTTGCAACAAGTGTTGGAATGCCAATGCCGAGGTTAACGTAATAACCATCTTTCAACTCCTGTGCAATACGTTGGGCAATTTGTTCTTTTGTTAAAGACATAGCAGCAATTTGAAAATTGTCAGATCATTACATTTGTTTTCTTGTTGTTCGTTTTTCAATCCGCTTTTCATAATCAGTTCCCTGGAAAATACGATGCACATAAATTCCCGGTGTATGAATTTCATTGGGGTGAAGTTGCCCTGCATCAACAAGCTCTTCCACTTCAGCAATAGTAATTCTTCCTGCCATTGCCATCAACGGGTTAAAGTTGCGGGCTGTGTCTTTGTAAACGAGATTACCCATCGTATCTCCCTTCCATGCTTTTACAATTGCATAATCTGCATCAAAAGCATATTCCAGTAAATAATCTTTGCCGTTAAAAGTTCTGATTTCTTTTCCTTCTGCAACTTCCGTTCCCACACCTGCCGGAGTAAATATGGCAGGCATTCCATAACCAGCAGCCATGCATCGTGTAGCTAATGTTCCCTGCGGAATTAATTCAACCTCCAGTTCGCCACTCAGCAGTTGGCGTTCAAATTCTTCATTTTCGCCAACGTAAGATGAAATCATTTTACGCACCTGCTTTTGTTTCAGCATCAAGCCAATGCCAAAATCATCAACGCCTGCATTGTTTGAAATACAGGTAAGATTTTTAACTCCTTTCTTAACTAAAGCTGAAATACAATTTTCGGGGATACCGCACAAGCCAAAGCCGCCAATCATAATTATTGAACCGTCGGCAATATCGCTGATAGCCGCCTGTGCACCGGTAACAACTTTTTGCATAGCAATCGTATTTGATTACAATATAGCAGAAGAAAAACAAAATTGAAAGTAAACGACTTAATAAGACTTTTATGCTGCTTCAAGGTAATCTTTCAATTCCTGCAACACTTCTTTCACAGAAAAATCAAGTTCATTGAGCAGTGTTGTTACTTTTTCTTTGTCGCTTATTTTAGTAAGATCAGCTTTTTCCAGCACTTTTACTTTTTCTGATACTGCTTCCTTAACTCCCAGTATATGCAGTGTGGTTTTCATGTTGTGCGCAATTTCCTTCATCTTTTTTTCATTGTCGCTGGCAAACCACTCCTGCAGTTGTTTCATTTCATTGGGCAAAGCTGTAAATGCCTGGCTGATGAGATGTTCAATATTTTCCCTGTTACCGCCTGTTATTTTATTCAGGTAGGTTACATTAATTAATTTCAGTTGTAAATTTTGTGGCTCCTGTGTATCTGAATCTGCGTAATAATCCAATAATTCAAACAGTTTTGTTTCATCAACCGGCTTGGTGAGATAAGCATTCATTCCTGCATTGATGCTGGCTTGTTGTTCTTCCGGCAAGCTGTATGCACTTAATCCAATAACAGGGGTTTGAAGCTGAAGTTCACTGCGTATCTTTTTTGTTGTTTCAATTCCGCATAAGCCGGGCATCTGCACATCCATCAATACAAAATCATATTTCTTTTCTTTCAGCAAACGCAATGCAACGAGCCCGTTTTCAGCATTATCAAAACTGAAGTTTCCCTGCCGCAAAATAAAGCCCATCAAATCACGGTTCATTTCATTATCATCAACTACAAGAATATGTTTTTTCTTTCCTTCTTTATGATACACTTTAAACTCCTGTAAACTGTTTTGCTTTTCTTTAGTGATATTTACATTTTCAGTATACGGAATAACAACCGTAAATGTTGTTCCTTTTCCATAAACAGACGACACATCTATCATACCACCTTGCATTTCCACTAACTGTTTTACAATAGGCAATCCAAGTCCTGTTCCCACATATTTTTTTGTTTGCCCGGTTTCAACCTGGTAAAACCGTTCGAATATGTAGGGCAATTTTGATTCTTCAATACCAACACCTGAATCAGTAATGATGAATTGTATCCAGCAGCGGTTTGTATTTCGCTTTAATAAAGAAACATGTACTTTAATAAAACCGTTTTCGGTAAACTTGATTGAGTTTCCGCAGAGATTAACGAGCACCTGCATCAGTTTACGTTCATCACCTGTAAATTCAACAGGAACCTGTGTATCAATATCAGTTACAAAATCAAGATTTTTACTTTCAGCACGTACCTGCATTACCTTAGAAAGATTATTGAGAACATCCCGCAGGTTAAAAGGATCTTTTGCAAACTGTATGTATCCCGATTCAAGTTTTGAATAATCCAGCACATCGTTAATAACCTCCATCAGCAGGTTTCCTGAAACTTTCATTGCCTGTATCCATTGGCGGGTTTCATACGAATGTTCTTTCTTTAACAGCAGATTGGTATAACCAATGATTGAATTAAGCGGTGTACGCAGTTCGTGTGTAACATTTGAAACAAACTGGTCTTTTGCCATTTGCGCCTGTTGTTCTTTTTGCACTGCAATTTGCAAAGATCGGTTCAGCTTATTTGTTTCATACATTTTATACATCACAAAAAATGCAATCAGCGACATAAAAACCAACGAAAGAATATTCCATTTCCTGTCGAGTTCAAGCATTTTGGTTTTATCGGCACTGATTTCATTATTCAGGAATGCAATTTTTAAACTTAGTTTATTAACCAGCTCCTGTGCACTGAATGATAATTCTTTTAATGCTGTTCGCCTGTCGGGATTATCAATCAACTGCAATGCAACTGTACTTCCGTTTGTCTGGTAAGTACGCATTACGTTGTTATTAAGATCAACCTGGTTTTGTGCTTTATGGATAAAAATGTTTATCAGATATTTCGGAACATTACCTTCATAAGAAGTCTTAACTTCTGTAATATTCTTTTTTACGCTGTTTACATTTTTTAAATAATCATCGAGTTTTACAGGATCATTTGTACGAAGATAATTTTCTAGATTGTTTTCGCTTTGTGTGATTAAAAAGACTGTTTTTTCAATTAACTGCAAATATTTTTCGTGCTGAATGATGGAATCATTTTTTGAAGTATGCTCCTGAACTGAATGAAGCATTTTTAATTCAACAAGATAATTAACAGCAATACCAACGAATAAAATGAGAACCACTGTAACAAATGCTGTAACCTGCTTATAACGGAGATTTTTATTGACAGAGTCGAAAAGCAGTTTCATAGTTATGGATTTGGGTTCATTGAAAACGAAAAATTAAGTCAATTCCCTATAAACTGCAATTAATTGAGCTTGTTTTTTCCCTATAGGATTCTCGTAAATCTACGTCAGATGTAAATTTTATTTAATCATTCTCCAGCACCATCGCTGCAGTTTTCCCTCAAAATCAAAGGGAGTTGTTGAGCGTGTAATATCTTTTATCGATGATGCATGGATTTCATTTTCATGCAGTTGAAATTTTCTTGCGTTGTTACTGAAGTACATTACTGCCCCCGGTTTCATTGCCTTTAAAGCAAGGTTCAGCAATTCAACATGGTCCTGCTGAATGTCTAAAAAATCTTTCATTTTTTTACTGTTGCTGAAGGTGGGAGGGTCCATTATCACCAGATCAAAAGATTGCGGGGTAAGTGTGTGCATGTATTGCAAAACATCAGCTACTTCAAACTTGTACTTTTGCCGGTCGACAAGAAAATTGATTTCAAAATTCTTTTTTGCCCATTCGATGTATGTATTTGAGAGATCAACAGTAACCACTTCATCAGCACCGCCTGCTGCAGCATACACACTAAATGCTCCTGTATAAGCAAACAGGTTCAGTACCTTTTTCCCTTTTGATTCGTCCATCACCATCTTACGTGTAATACGATGATCGGGAAATAATCCTGTATCCAGGTAATCGGAAAGATTCACCAGGAATTTCAATCCATTTTCTTCTACTTCAAAAAATTCTTTCTCATCTGCATTCTTCTGGTACTGCGACAAACGATCTGTTTTTCTTTTCCGCTCTTTTGTATAAATATCTTCATCAGGCACATGCAACACATCTGCAATAACTTTTATTGTTTCATCAAGCCATGAAGCATGTTCTTCTTCCGTTAAATGATGCTTGGCCCTGTATTCACTTAAACAAACTTTCGGGCCGTATATATCTATACTGACAGGAAACTCGGGCAGGTCTTTATCGTATAAACGGTAACAGGAAACGTTCATTTTTTTTGCCAGCTTACTCCTGTGTTTATACACTTTTATTAAGCGGTTCCTGAACATTTCTATTTTATCACTTAACATACCGTTTTGTTGATTGAATTATAAAGCAAGTAAGCTGCATCCCCTGATGTCGCTGTTATCAATTCGTCCAAGCACTTTAAAACTTCCATCTCCGTAAACTTCACCTACATCATCGGTTGCAATAAAGCAGCAGGAATAAATATTTGCAAGGTCAATAATATTGATCGCCCCTCTTCCTGTTGTTTTTATCAATTGTGGATCGTCTTCATCACGCACAAACACTTTCATCCAGGGAGGACAGCGGAATAATCCATCAGCTTTTGAATAAGCCTGGCTCATCAGTTCTGTCATTCCATATTCTGAATGTACTGATTCAACTGCAAAACTTTCTTTTAACCGTTTGTGTACTTCTTCTCTTGTCAGCTCTTCTCGCCTGCCTTTCATTCCACCGGTTTCAACAATGATTGTGTTGGTACAGTTTAACTTGTATTTTTCTGCAAAATCGAGCAAGCCAAATGTTACACCAAATAAAATAACCGGTTGCTTATTGGCATTCATCTGCTGCAATGTTTCGTGCAAACTATCCCACTCGTTCAAATAAAATCCATTTGCCGGGTGTTGACTTTTATCCATCAGGCGTTTTACCATGTAAACCAGCGATGAGTGCTGACGCTCAAGGTAAGAAGGAAGCAAACCAAGAATACAGTAGTTTTCAGGTTTTCCGTAATTCAATTCAAATGCTTTAAAAAAAGATTGTTCGTACAACTCAAGCGATTTAACGTAATGCCTGCTTTGAATGGTTTGCGATGTACCACTGCTTTCAAAAACTGCTTCAGGCTGGAACTTTGTACTTACAACGGAATGGGTTTTGAAAAAACTGATTGGTAAGAAAGGAATTTCAGTTACACTGCCAGCCAACCAATCATTTTTACCAAGCATCTTGTAAAATGTTTGGTAAATGTCATTTTCTGCCAGCTGAAAACGAAATGCTTCAACTGCTGCATGATTAAATGATGCAGCGTTCAGGTCAAAAAGATTGTTAACAAAAGCAGGATTCAATTTTTTAATGCTGTATTAATGCTTAAATTTGAAATAAGAACAACTCTCAATGAAGGCAAAACTATTACTTCTTTTCATATTAATCGGCATCCTTGCAGGATGTAAGAAAGATCGATATAAAACTGTTCCCCAGCTAAAGCAGAAAAATATTAAAGTAGGGCAGATTACTACTGTAAACGGCACCGGTACTGCAGTTGAAATTGAATTTGAGGTAACCGATAAGGAAGGTGATGTTACAGACAGCATTTTTATGCAAAAAGTTGATGCAGCCAAAATTCCTTGTCCCAGCAATTCAATCCTCAGCAATTTTAACTATAAAATACCCAGCTACCCTACTAATACCAACCAAAAAACAACTTTTGTTGTAAAGTTTGCAACGATTAGTGTTGCCGGTTATGGATTGCTTGGCGGACCAGCCTGTTCGCCCCGAAAAGACACATCCTATTTCACATTCGTTGTAAAAGATAAAGCCGGAAATAAGAGTGATACGCTTAAAACAAGTGTGATTGCATTTCCGTAGTAACCATTAACCAACATAAAGCAGATGCAACGTTTCATCCGCTTTCTATTCTATCATCACATCATTATTGCATTATGTGCTGCTGCACTTTGTGTGCAAACCAAGTTATTCTACTCTATTTTTGATTATCCGCTCACGCTGATTTCATTTGTATTTCTAGCAACATTATTTAGTTACAATGTGCACTTTACCCTTGCCGCACAAAAGAATAACGATTCAGGCCAATTAACATGGTTTCGTCAACAGAAATCGTTCAATCTGCTGTTTAATCTTGTTACATTATTGCTGATGCTTTGGTTTTGGTGGAAGATCAGATCGGTTACTCATCTCATTATTATATCAATCATCATCAATTTCACGTATACAGGACCTTTACTGCTTAAAAAACCTGTAAAGCTGCCGGCCTTACTTACATTCAAGAAAAGCTATTTTATTGGATTTGTATGGTCGTACGTAACAGTTGTATTGCCACTCGCATTTTTTAAAGTGGATCCGCAGCTGAATGAAATTTTCCTGTTTATGAACCGGATGATGCTGGTTTCGCTTGCCACTATGATTTTTGATTACCGTGATAAAATACAGGATTTTGAATCGGGAGTGCATACCCCTGCCAACCTTATGAATGAAAAACAGTTTACGCTTTTCTTCTGGCTGAATGTAATCGTGTATTTCTTTACTGTTTTTGTACTGGCTGCTCGTTTTCATAATTACATTCACCTGTTGCAGTTAATACCCGGCTTTGTGCTTGTTTACCTGCTTAATAAATCAAAAAAACAAACCGGCGAATACTTTTACCTGGGAATAGTTGACGGGGTGTTAATCCTGGCGGCCTTGCTGAGTTTATTCATCCTGATTTAAGTACATTTGCCAAAACCATGAACGATGGCAAAAGACAAAAAATCATCCAAAAAGAAATCCTTACTTACAGCAGATTCTCTCAGCTTCTTAAAAAATTATCATAACACACATTCACCTGTTGGGTTTGAAACCAGCGGACAAAAAGTGTGGCTCGAGTACCTGAAACCTTACATTGATACACATTTTGTTGATGCGTATGGTACAGCTGTTGGCGTTATTAATCCCGATCAGCCGTTTAAGGTAGTGATAGAAGCGCATGCAGATGAGATCAGCTGGTTTGTAAATTATATTACAGCAGATGGTTTGATTTATTTAAAACGTAACGGAGGTGTTGATCACCAGATTGCCCCTGCCAAACGTGTTTTCATTCATGGTAAAAAAGGAATTGTAAAAGCAGTTTTCGGATGGCCTGCAATTCATACACGTTACAGCAATCCTGAAGCAAAAGAACCACAGCCAAAAGTTGATAATCTCTGGCTTGATTGTGGTGCAAGAACAAAAAAAGAAGTTGAAGATCTCGGTATTAAAGTGGGTTGTGTAGTTACATATGAAGAAGGCTTTGATGAACTTTCGTACGATTATTATATTGCCCGTGCTTTTGATAACCGCATTGGTGGTTTTATGATTGCAGAAGTTGCCCGCTTACTGAAAGAAAATAAAAAGAAACTTCCCTATTCATTATATGTTGTAAATGCAGTGCAGGAAGAAATTGGTTTACGTGGTGCCGAAATGATTGCACGAAGAATTAAACCTGATGTGGCAATTGTTACCGATGTTACGCATGATACCACAACACCTTTAATCAGTAAAATTATTGAAGGTGAAATTGCATGTGGCAAAGGACCATCTTTAGCAACAGCACCTGCCATCCACAATAAACTGCTGGACTTTGTTACTGATGTGGCAGAAAAGAAAAAGATTCCTGTGCAATGGCGTTCGTTAAGCCGCAGCACTGGTACAGATACAGATTCATTTGCTTATGCAAACGACGGATGCCCTTCTGTTCTTATCAGTATTCCTTTGCGCTACATGCACACAACAGTTGAAATGCTGCACAAAGATGATATTGAAAATACCATTCACCTGATATACGAATCACTGCTGGCATTAACTCCAAAAACCAACCTTAGATATTTATGATGCATCTCTTATATCTTGATCCGGGAAGTGGCAGTTACCTGATACAGGTAATTATTGCAGGAGTGCTGGGTGTGATTTTTTATTTCAAAAGCGGATGGAACTGGATTAAAAGTTTCTTTGTAAAAACTCCACCTAAAACTGAAGAAGAAAAGAATGAGTCAGCTGATTAATCATCACCCTGCTTCTTTCAGAGATCCATCTGGTTTTATTTATGAGAAAGATGGTTTGGTGTACAGGTTTGTATCAACTGCATACCAGGCTGATTATGATTTGCTGATCAATTCAGGCCTGGCTGATCAATTAACCAAACAGAAATTACTTCTTCCGTTTACTGAATTAAACGAAAATCATACAGGCAGAAACGATTGGTATAAAACCTTGCTGCCGCAACAAATTCCGTTCTTTTCCTATGCATGGGAATGGAGTTTTGAACAATTGAAAGATGCTGCATTAGCAACGCTTTCTGTTTGTAAACATTCGCTGCAGAAAGGCATGATATTAAAAGATGCCACGCATACAAATATTCAGTTCACTGATGGCAGTGCAAAGTTGGTAGATACGCTTTCATTTGAACAGTATAAAGAAGGAGAACAATGGATTGCTTACCGGCAATTTTGCGAATGCTTCTTAAACCCATTGCTCATTGCTGCACATACAGGAATGGAAGTACATAAGCTGATGCTTTCGTATCCTGATGGTGTTCCTTCAACAGTAGCGGCACAATTACTTCCGTTCAAAACAAAACTCAGCCCAACAGTTTACCTGCATGTACATCTGCATGCAAAACTTTCCTGCAAGCCAGCAAAAGAAAGCACAACCAAAAGAAAAGTAACACAAAAAAATATTGAGCAGATTCTGCAGAGTTTGCATGATCTTATTCAAGGTCTTAAACTCCCTGCCAGGAAAACTGTTTGGAATAATTATTACGACGAAACTATTTTAAGCGAATCCTATCTTAATGAAAAAAAGAAAACTGTTTCATCGTTACTCTCATCGCTTAGTTATAATTCAGTCATTGATTTAGGAGCCAATGAAGGTGAGTTTTCATTACTCTGCAAAAAAGATGCGTTTGTTGTATCAGCCGATTTTGATAGTGATTGTATCAATTCGCTTTACAAATCAATCAAAGAACAGAAAATAAAGAATATTGTACCCGTTGTTGCTGATCTTACTTACCCAAGTCCGGCAATGGGTTGGATGAATAAAGAAAGACCTGCATTATTCTGCAGAAAAAAGTTTGATGTTTGCCTTGCACTCGCATTGGTTCATCATCTTGCTATTGCAAAAAACATTTCATTCGTTCAACTGGCTGATTTTTTTGTTTCAGTAAGTGATCAGTTAATAATAGAATTTGTGCCTAAGACCGATCCAAAGGTGGAGGGAATGCTGAAGTGGAGAAAAGATATTTTTCATGACTATAGTGAAGATAATTTTGAAAAAGCATTCAGCACTTTGTTTAACCTTGCACAAAAATCACCTGTTGCCGGTTCACAAAGGATTTTGTATTTTTTTAAAAAAAATAATTAACTGATCGTTTTTATATACAAACATCTTTAATTACTGATGAAAGTTTTTTTCCAAAAAATCAATAGAGGGTTAAGAGAGAATGCATTTTTTTTACTTTTATTACCATTGTTCTTTATTTACAGTGGTTATAATGAGTTGTTTGGTTTTTTATCCGCTGGTTTCATATTAACAAACCTTTTCCTCCTGCTTCTTGCAGTAGCTTTTATTTATCTTATCAGTATTTTAATTTTTCGAAACAAAACAAAATCATCAGTCTTTACTTTTTTTGTTACACTGTTATTTCTTGTTTTTGGTTATTTACAGGATGTGATAAAAAGCAGTGTACTTCCTTCTTTCTTCAATAAGTATAGTTTTCAATTGTCTGCTGTTTTGATCATACTTATTATTTTACTTATTTACATAAAAAAAAGCAGGAGTAATTTCAGGGAGCTTTTTAATTTCCTGAACTTGTTATTTATTATTCTGCTGCTTTCAGAAATTCCAAACAGTGTCAAGCGTTATCGTCTTGACAAAAGTGTTCACAACTTAATTGATTTTCGCTTTAATGCACTTAATGAATATCAACCATCTGTATCTGTCCCAGACTCTTCAAAACCTGATATATATTTTCTTGTGTTTGATGCAATGGGATCAACAAAAAGTATTCAAAATGGTTTAAACAAAGACAACAGTCAGCTCGATACTTTTTTACAAGGAAAAGGTTTTTATGTAGCAGCAAATGCACACTCAAATTACAACTGGACAATCCATTCCGTAAGTACAACATTGAATATGGATTACCTTCCATCATGGATAGCTCCGGTTATGAATGATCCCAAAGTTTATTTCTGGGGCTCTTCATCTATACTTGATAATTCGTTGATTCAAATTCTGAAAAAGGAAGGTTATCAAACTCACTCCTTTCAGCAAATTTCATTTGGAAATAAAGAATGGCCTGGCAAAACTTATTTTAATTACCTGAAAGCCTATCACTACTCATTCAAAACCTTACCTGGAAGGATTTACAGGGATATTTTCTGGAATTACCTGAAAATAAATACTGAATTCATCCGTAAGCAACAAATTATTTCTATTACCGAAAGAGGTAAGGAGAAAAAAGATTATTTCGATACAACAAAGTATCTGATTAAACAAACCTGCAGCCTTGAAGGAAAACCAAAATTTGTTTACGGTCACTTCATGGTTCCTCATGAGCCATATGTTTTCGATAGTACCGGGAACATAAAACCAGCAGAGCAAATGCTGAAAGAAAATACCAAAACAAGCGATGATGCTTATTATGAACACCTGGTGTTTGCAAGAAAAACAATTGAGGAGCTGGTTACTTATATTCAGTTACACAATAAAAAAAATACCATCATTATCGTTGAAGGCGATCATGGTTACAGAACTGAAAAAGGAAATAAAGCCGGCTACACATTTCAGAATTTCAATTCATTTTATTTCCCCGATCTGAAATACGATTTGCTATACGATTCCATTACACCTGTTAACAGCTTCAGAATTGTAATCAATAAATATTTTAAAGGGAATCTTCCTTTACTAAAGGACAGCAGCATTCTTGTTACAACACAAAAAGAAACAATCAGGAAATCAGAAAAGATACTGCCAACTCATACCCCTTCAACCCCAAACCAATAATACTGCCAGCTGCTTTTGCACTTACATGCGATAAGTGACGGAATTCTTCCCGTGCATGTACATTGGAGATATGCACTTCCACCACAGGTGTTTTTATTGAAGCTATTGCATCGCCAATGGCAACAGATGTATGTGTGTATCCCCCGGGGTTCATAATAATTCCATCATAACTGAAACCAACACGCTGCAATTCATTAATCAGTTCGCCTTCCACATTACTCTGGTAATAATGAAACTCCACTTCAGGGAACTTTGCTTTCAGTTCAACCAGGAATTCTTCAAACGACTGGGTGCCGTAAATACCCGGCTCCCGTTTTCCAAGCAGGTTTAAATTGGGCCCGTTAATGATGGCAATTTTCTTCATAACGTAAATATAAGAAAGGGAAAACGAAAACGCCGCCTGCGTTTTATGCGGCGGCGTTTGTTATATTAGTTGCACAACTTAATTCAATGTGCTTTTGATCATATTAACAAAGTCATCAAAGAGGTAACGACTGTCGTGCGGACCAGGAGTTGCTTCCGGATGATACTGCACCGAAAATGCAGGACGATCTTTCAGTTTAATTCCTTCGATTGATTCATCATTCAGGTTTACATGTGTTACTTCAACATTTGCTGCATTGAGTACTGCTGTTGCGTCAACTGCAAAGCCGTGGTTTTGCGTTGTTACTTCGCACAATCCTGTTGAAAGATTTTTAACCGGGTGATTTAATCCCCTGTGGCCATGATGCATTTTAAATGTTGGTATTCCATTTGCCAGGGCAAGTAACTGGTGACCCAAACATATTCCGAAAGTTGGTTTCTTCTCATTCACAATTGCCTTTACAGTTTCAATGGCATAATCCATACTTGCAGGATCGCCGGGGCCATTTGAAATAAAATAACCAGCAGGATTAAATGCTTTCAGCTCTTCAATCTTTGTTTTGGCTGGGAATACTTTCAAGTAAGCACCACGATCAACCATGCACTGCAGAATGTTGAGTTTTGTACCAAAATCCATTACTGCAATTCTGATGGGTGAACTTTCATCGCCCATTGTAAATGCTTCTTTTGTGCTTACAGTACTTGCCAGCTCCAATCCTTCCATTGAAGGCACTTTTGCCAGTTCTTCTTTCAGCTTTGCTTCATCCAGTATTTCAGACGAAATAATGCAGTTCATGGCACCTTTAGTACGCACATGAGCAACCAAAGCTCTTGTATCAACATTTTCAATGGCAACAATATTCTGTGCTACCAAATACTCCTGCAATGAATGATCGGCAATGTACCTTGAAAAACGATCTTCCAGGTTACGTCCAATCAATCCTTTAATTTTTACAGTTGTACTTTCTACATCTTTTGCAAATGTGCCATAGTTTCCAATATGCACATTGTTCATGATGATGATCTGGCCGGTATAGCTTGGATCAGTAAATACTTCCTGGTAACCCGTCATACCTGTGTTAAAACAAATTTCACCGGTAGTGGTACCAATTTTACCAAAAGCTTTTCCGTAAAAAACATTTCCGTCTTCCAGCATTAATATGGCTGTCTGACTTCCTGTGGGCATGTGTGGTTGTGTCATATTAATTTGCAAAATAAAAGAGGCAGAACCAAATGGCCTGCCTCTGAATCATATTTTTTTCAACATTGAATTTATTCTTCTGATTTTGCTTCAGTTGATTCTTCTGCAGCAGGAGCTTCAGCTTTTGCTTCAGCCTTTTTCTTCGCACCACCGGCACGACGGGTTTTCTTAGCAGGAGCAGCAGCTTCGCCTTTTCCTTTACCGTAGATTTCGTTGAAATCAACCAGTTCAATCATTGCTTTTTCTGCATTATCACCTACACGAATTCCCAACTTCAGGATGCGGGTATAACCACCAGGGCGACCTGCAACTTTTTCAGCAACTGCACCAAACAATTCAGCAACAGCTTCTTTGTTTTGTAAATAGCTGAACACAACACGACGGCTGTGAGTAGAGTTGTCTTTTGCCTTCGTAATTAATGGTTCAATCCAGGTACGTAAAGATTTTGCCTTTGTTAAGGTTGTAACAATACGCTTGTGCTGAATCAGTTCAATTGCGAGATTGGTCAGTAATGCTTTTCTGTGAGAAGCAGTACGGCCCAGATTTTTGATTTTGTCTCCGTGACGCATGACGTTTAAAATTTAGAATCTTGTACCGTGTCAGGAATTACAAGATTATGTTTAAAAGAAAAGTCAGCTGCAATTGCTTGCTACTGACTAAAAATATTAATCGATATTATCTAATCCCATTTTGTGCAGATCCATTCCAAAGTGTAAGCCTCTTTCGCCTAACACCTGCTCAATTTCAGCCAGTGATTTCTGACCGAAGTTGCGGAATTTCATCAGGTCTTCCTGTTCGTACTGAACGAGTTCGCTTAATGAATTGATCTTAGCAGCTTTCAAACAGTTGAAGGCACGTACTGAAAGATCGAGATCTTCCAATGGAGTCTTCAACACCTTACGTAACTGCAGCATTTGTTCATCAACCACATCTTCTTTCTTCTCTTCTTTATTGTCGAAAGTGATGTTTTCGTCAGTGATGATCATCAGGTGCTGAATTAAGATACGGCTTGCCTGTTTTACTGCTTCTTCAGGATGAATGGTGCCATCTGTAACCACTTCCATCACCAGCTTTTCAAAGTCTGTACGTTGTTCCACACGGGTATTTTCGATGGAATACTTAACGTTTTTGATGGGAGTAAAAATAGCATCAGTAGCAATGTAACCAAATGGAGCATCCTTTGGTTTATTATCATCAGAAGGTACATAACCACGGCCCTTAGCAATGTTGATTTCAATATCAAGTTTTGCACTTGGGTCCATTGTGCAGATCAGCAATTCAGGATTCATTACTTCGAATGTCTGAGTTGCTTCGCCAATGTTAGCAGCAGTAAATTCTGTTTTATTTTTCAGGCTTAAAGTGATCTTTTCAGTAGCAACATCATGATCAACTTTCTTTTTAAAGCGAACCTGTTTCAGGTTGAGAATAATTTCAACAACGTCTTCGCTTACACCTTTTACAGTTGCAAATTCATGGTCAGCGCCTTCGATTTTGATACCGGTAATAGCGTAACCTTCTAATGAATTCAGCAATACACGGCGTAAAGCATTACCAATAGTAACACCGTAACCGGGTTCAAGCGGACGGAATTCAAATTGAGCTTCAAAGTCAGTTGCTTTCTGAAGAACAATCTTGTCGGGTTTTACGAAATTCAAAATAGCCATATTGAAGTTTCTTGTTTACATTTTGAAATCGGCTTTTCAGCCTTGATTAAGCTGCGGTTGCGTCGCACACTTGTACGTGCAGTAATTCTGTTCTGCTATCAGCTAATCGCTAACAGCTCTCAGCTATTACTTGCTGTACAATTCCACGATCAGTTGTTCCTTAATGTTTTCAGGAACACTTTCACGTTCAGGATAAGCAATGAACGTACCTTTTACTTCAGCTTCGTTGTAATCAATCCAGTTGAATTTAGGATTCTTTCCTTTAATCTGGCTTGTTACAGCAGTGTTGTCTTTGCTCTTATCTTTCAAGCTAACAACATCGCCTGGCTTTAAACTGAATGAAGGAACGTTAACCACTTCACCATTTACAGTAATGTGTTTGTGACTAACAAGCTGGCGTGCAGCAGGACGGCTTGGAGCGATACCTAAACGATAGATGGTATTATCCAAACGTGCTTCAAGAAGGCGGATCAGGTTTTCACCAGTAACACCTTTTAAGCGTGCAGCTTCTTCAAATGTTTTACGGAATTGCTTCTCTAATACACCGTAAGTGTATTTAGCTTTTTGCTTTTCACGCAACTGTAAAGCGTATTCACCTAAAGTTTTACGTTTACGTGTTGCACCATGTTGTCCGGGAGGGTTGCTGTTTTTGCCCAACCACTTTCCATTTCCCAGGATGGGTTCACCGAAAATACGGGAGATTTTGGTCTTAGGACCAGTGTAACGTGCCATAGTTTTTATTCATTTACGCTTTTTAGAAACCGGTGAACTGATCGTTAAAAGCGTTAAAAATTAATCAGTCACCCTTTGTTAAAATGAATCAATGGCGATTCAAATATGTGATAAAAGCTATCAGCCAATATTCATTGGCCGATAGCTTTTTATATTAAACTCTTCTCTTCTTAGGAGGACGACAACCGTTGTGTGGTAAAGGAGTAACGTCTTTAATCATTGCTACTTCAATACCTGATTGTGATAATGCACGAATTGCACCTTCACGACCAGAACCGGGTCCTTTTACATAAACATCCACACGCTTAACACCTGCATCAAAAGCTACTTTTGCAGCTTCAGCTGATGCAACCTGTGCAGCATAAGGAGTGTTTTTCTTAGAACCTTTGAAGCCCATTTTACCGGCGCTGCTCCATGAAATAACCTGTCCCTGCTTGTTTGTTAAGCTGATAATGATGTTGTTGAAACTTGCAGTAATGTGTGCATCACCATGTGCATCAATCTTTACTACTCTTTTTTTGGCGGCAGCCTTAGCGCTCACCTGTTGTGCTTTTGCCATAATTAATAACCGAGGTAATCATTTGTTTAAAAATTATCACACATTTTGTGTGACCAGATCAACGCTCCGTTGCACCAAACATCTGCTACTGACCTGAAAGAACCGGTGCATATTAAAAGCTAAAAGCTGATAGCTCATGGCTAACAGCTTTTGGCATTTATTACTTCTTAGTTGCCTTCTTCTTACCTGCAACTGTTTTACGCTTACCTTTTCTTGTACGGCTGTTTGTTTTAGTACGTTGTCCACGAACCGGCAAACCTTTACGATGGCGTAAACCACGGTAACATGCAATATCAAGTAAACGCTTAATGCTCATCTGCACTTCACTACGCAGCTGACCTTCTACCTTAAACTCATTGGTAATGATGTTACGGATAGCATTCAGCTCATCATCGTTCCATGAATGAACTTTTTTGTTTACATCAATACCAGCCTTTTCAAGGATGTATTTTGCAGTAGATGGTCCAATACCATA